>Ga0193952_1001192_pt1 | contig 10087 bp, 8 predicted proteins | sample BB_3_MG_FD_140368 | JGI IMG/M metagenome (GOLD analysis project Ga0193952, IMG submission 140368) | Microbial mat bacterial communities from the Broadkill River, Lewes, Delaware, United States - BB_3_MG | ecosystem: Environmental > Aquatic > Freshwater > River > Microbial mats | place: USA... | reverse complement strand
CAATAAGAACCCATAATCCAACTTGAATTAATGTCTTTTTCATAGGTATAAGTTTTTCAATCTTTAATTATTTCCCAATAAGTAAGTAATTATAAGCATTTTCTTTATAATCACAATACGTTTTTTCTTAAGTTTGGAGCAAATTTATAAAAAAAGAATAATAATTACTTTTTTATAGCCTAGAAATTTAATAAATGTTAGCTGATTATTTAAGTAAAACGATATTTGAAACTTTAGAAGTTATACCTACAGAGGGACAATCAGAGTTGATTGAGCTTCTTTCTAATTTTATTATAGAGGGAGGTAATGATTCAATTTTTGTTTTGAGAGGTTATGCAGGAACAGGTAAAACAACAATTATAAGTGCTCTTGTAAAGGCTTTGAAAAAGTATCAGATAAAGTCGGAATTGCTTGCACCAACAGGAAGAGCTGCTAAGGTGCTCTCTAAATATTCAAGTGATAAAGCATATACTATTCACAAAAAAATATATAGACAACGAGTTGTAAATGATGGCGTCGGAGTATTCTCTTTAGATTATAATAAGAGTTCTAATACTCTTTTTATTGTTGATGAGGCATCAATGATTGCTAATAATTCTTTTGAAAATAATAATTTTGGAAGTGGTGCATTGCTTAATGATTTGATTGAGTATGTGTATAATGGAAGAAATTGTAAACTTATTTTAATAGGGGATACTGCTCAATTACCTCCTGTTGGACTTGCTATTAGTCCAGCTCTTGATAAAAATGAGCTTGAGTGTGGTTATAATAAAGAGGTATATGAGTATAATTTAAGAGAAGTCTTGCGGCAGTCAGCTGATTCTGGCATTCTATATAATGCTACATTGTTAAGATTAATGATGGCGAGTGGTGATATAGGTTATCCTCATATACAGCTTGATACTTATAAGGATATTGTCAGAATATCTGGAGCTGATTTGATTGAAGAGATTGAGATGTCATATAATACTTATGGTGTTGACGATACAACTATCGTTTGTCGTTCTAACAAAAGAGCAAATAAGTTTAATATGGGTGTGCGCGCTTCTATTCTTTATAGAGAAGAGGAGATAAGTGTGGGAGATATGCTCATGATTGTGAAAAATAATTATTATTGGGCAGAAGATTCTGATAATATGGATTTTATAGCCAATGGTGATACAGCTAGGATAAGGCGAATTCGTGGAATATATGAATATTATGGCTTTAGATTTGCTAAACTTTCTGTTGAGTTTTTGGATTATAATGAAGAGTTAGATGTAATGGTCCTTTTAGATACTCTTACTAGTGAAAGTCCTTCTCTAACATATGAAGAGAGTAATAAATTATATAGAGCTGTTGAGAAAGATTATCTAGATATTCATAATAAAAAGAAAAGATTTGAAAAGATTAGAGAAAATGAGTTTTATAATGCACTGCAAGTAAAGTTTGCTTATGCTGTGACATGTCATAAAGCTCAGGGAGGACAATGGTCGTCTGTTTTTGTAGATCAAGGTTGGATTCCAACAGAGATACCTGATTTGGAATATTTACGATGGTTATATACAGCTTTTACTAGGGCTACAGAAAAACTTTATTTAGTGAACTTTAATAAAGATTTTTTTGAAGAATAGGTGTTCATAGCTATAATAAAGTAAAAGAATCTATTGTAATTTCTATTATTGAAAATCACAGTAGATTCTTTTGTTATTTTAAGATTTAAACTTGGTGTACTATAAGCCTAATTCTTTTATTATTTCATCTATTCTTCTTTCACTATGCTTTTCTAGTTTGTCAAATTCATCTATTGATGACATCTTGTTTTTAATTTCAAAATAGAATTTAATCTTAGGTTCAGTTCCAGATGGTCTTACTGATATTTTTGTTCCATCTTCTAAAAAGAATTGTAATACGTTAGATGTTGTGTTAAATGGCAGCTTACTGGAACTTCCATCTAGATAGTTTTTGTATTCTAATGATTGGTAATCTTTTATGCTTGCAACTTTTGTCCCATCAATTGTTAATGGAGGATTATTCCTGAAGTTTTTAAGCATATCAGAAATTTCTTGTGCACCAGTGATTCCTTTTCGAACTATATATATCATCTTTTCTTTTGAGTATCCATATTCAATATAGATATCTCTAATAAGATCATATAGTGTTTTTCCATTATCTTTTGCCCATGCAGCAATTTCAGCCATTAATGAACATGAAGCTACAGCATCTTTATCTCTTGTGAATGAAGCTGGCATATATCCAAATGATTCTTCACCACCACCAATATATTTATCTGCGTCAAGTTCTGCAATCTTAGCAGCTATCCATTTGAATCCTGTATATACATCGTAACACTCAATTCCATTGGCAGTACATACATCTTTAATTAGTTCTGTAGTGACAATAGTTTTAATCATGTATTCACCACCAGATAGTTTGTTTAATTTTTTGTTTTGATATATAATATACCAAGTGAATAGTAGTGCTGTTTGATTACCGTTAATAATAACCCATTCTCCTTTGTCATTCTTTGTTGATATACCCAATCTATCACCGTCAGGATCGCAAGCCATCACTAATTCAGCATCAATTTCTTTGGCTTTGTTGATTGCCATTTCTAGTGCTTCTGGTTCTTCTGGGTTTGCTGACCATACAGTTGGGAAGTTACCATCAATTACATCTTGTTCTGGGACGTGGTGTACATTAGTGAATCCCCAGTTTTTAAGTGAATCTGGTACTAGTTTTACTGTTGTTCCGTGTAGAGGAGTAAAGACAATTTTTAAATCATTCTGTCTATCAATAGAAGCAGGGGATAGTGAAATAGTCTTTACCTTGTCCAGGTACATTTTATCAATATCTTTAGATAAAATCTCAATTAATTTTGCGTTTGGAGTAAATTTAATGTCTTCAGCTTTAACTTTTTTAGCTTCTTCTATGACATTTGTATCATGAGGAGTGACTAGTTGAGCTCCATCATCCCAATATGCCTTGTATCCATTGTACTCTTTAGGATTGTGTGAGGCTGTTATTATTACCCCAGATTTACATCCTAGTTCTCTTATGCAGTATGACATTTCTGGAGTAGGGCGTAGATCTTCGAAAAGATATGCTTTTATTCCATTTGCAGAAAATATATTTGCAACTGTTTCTGCAAATAATCTAGAGTTGTTTCTGCAGTCGTGTCCTATACATACAGATTTCTCTTCGTCTGAAGTAAAATTTTTATTTATGTAGTTTGCTAGTCCTTGTGTTGCAACTCCAACAGTATAAATGTTCATTCTATTACATCCAACGCCCATGATTCCTCTTAGGCCTCCTGTTCCAAATTCTAGATCTTTGTAGAAAGAGTCTACTAGTTCACTTGAATCTTCATTTGAGAGTAGTTGCCTTACTTGGTCTTGTGTATTCTTATCGTATGCAGGATTAAGCCATTCTTTCGCTTTCTCCTGAACTTGTTTTATCAGTTCTGCATTCATTTTATGCTTATTTAAATTTAGCATAAAGATAATAAAGAAAGCATAAAAAAAGCCCCCGTAGTGGGAGCTTTTTTTATGTATTTTAAGCAAGAGCTTAGAATCTTCTTTCTTTGATTCTAGCTTTCTTACCAGTAAGAGCGCGTAGGTAGTAGATTCTTGATCTTCTAACTTTACCTCTTTTGTTTACTTCAATGCTTTCGATAAGTGGAGAATCTAATGGGAAAATTCTTTCCACACCAATATTTCCAGACATCTTTCTTACTGTAACCATTTTAGTTGTTCCAGTACCTTTGATCTGAAGAACAACACCACGATACAACTGAATTCTTTCCTTGTTTCCTTCTTTAATTTTGTAAGCTACTGTAATAGTATCTCCAGAACCGAAAGTAGGAAGGTTGTTCTCTACTTTGAATGCTTCTTCAGCAAGTTTAATTAAATTCATTTTTTTTTCCTTTAAATAGGTTCACGAACGCAATGTATCACGGATCTCATTGTGACATAGATTACGTACGGTAATTACGGCACAAAAGTAATTAAAAATTCTGAGAATCAAAATATTGATTCTCAGAATTGATTTTTTTAATGTGCGCCTTCTGGCATCTCAATTAGTTTACCGTGATCATCAACGATAGACTTTAAGAATTTCTTAGAATAACCAGGTTGAGTCATATCAGGATTCATCTGGTTTGGATTGAAAGTTTTAACGTTCCCATCCATATATTTTGTGAATAGATACTTGTACATTCCTTTCCATTCTTTTGTAAGGTTGTTACCTGTATTACAAGAGAAATCTGTTATGTATTCTATAGTCATAGCTCTATCTTCTTTAAGCATTGCAAGAGCAGCAGCATCTGTCATTTTTGTGTATGCAAGATATTTTGTCTCTAAAGCTTTTTGTTTTTTTACAATCTCTGGCTCCATTAGGTTGTAGCGAGTGTAAGCAAAGTTAGTAACTTGAGAAAACACCCAAAATGCATGTCTTCCAGAGAATGTCATCATATCATTCTTTTCTAATGCAGCGAATGATTTTGGAACTCTTGTTGAAGAAGAATACATAGGGAAATATACTGATGTAGCTGCATCATCTGCACTAAACCAAATAATTCCACCAATCTCGTTTGGTAACCAGTTTCTACATTGAGCTACAAAAGAGAATCCTGTTTGTTGAGTCGCAACAGTTCTTTCGTGGCAATATGTCTTTCCATCAACTTTCCAAGTCATTGGTCTCCATCTGTAAGGGCAACCGAATGGACCTGCTCCAGCATCTTTTCTCATGTCAAGCTCAGTACCTTCAAGGTGATCTCTCATGAAATCCATTACTTGAAGAACATCAATTTTATTGTCAGGCTTAATCCAAAGAGGCATACGGTTTGTTGCATATCCTTTCTTATCGTGCTTAACTTTTCCTTTAGCATAATCCCAGTACTTATCCATTCCACCTTTTACATGGTTAAAGAAAGCCCAAACTCTAGCCTCGCAGAAACGAGCAGCTCCAAAGTCTACTGGTGCATATGAATCAGAGAAAGAAAAGTCTTTATTTTTCCCTTTTTTAGGGAAGAATCCTTGCTCTTTTGCGAAAGAGATTACATCTTTTGCATATGCAGTTGTAACATCCTTATCAAAGATTTTATCTAAGTTATCAGAAGAGATAGATGTCTTTCCTTTTAGCGGGAATTGAGTTATTCTTGCTTGGTTAGCATGTCCTGATACATATCCTTCTGGAATTTGACGAGCTACCCATACGATACCTTTTCCACTTTCTCCTTTACCAATAAGCTCCATAATCCAAGCTTCGTTTGGATCACAGATAGAGAATGATTCTCCGGAACTTGCATATCCGTATGTGTTAGCTAATTCAACAATTACCTTAATAGCTTCACGAGCATTTTTAGCTCTTTGTAATGCAATGTAAATAAGGCTACCATAGTCCATGATACCATTAGCTTTACCTAATACTTTACGACCACCATAAGTAGATTCTCCGATTGCTAATTGGTGTTCATTCATGTTACCAATAACAGAGTATGTATGTGCTACTTGTGGAATTTCTCCTAAGAATTTACCTGTATCCCACTCGTACACTTTTAACATGCTACCTTTTGCCCAGTCTTGTGCTGGCCAGTGGTATAGTTCTCCAAATAAAACATGTGAATCGGCTGCATATGTAACCATAACAGAACCATCCTTTGTTGACTTCTTCGTAAAGATGAAGTTTGTACATGCACTCACTTTTCCTGCGAATAATAGAGCAGTGATAAACAGTACTAATGATAATTTTTTCATTTTAATTATAGTTTGTTTATAATAAGACGTTTATTCTTTTTCAAGAGTCGTAAATATAAAAAAAAATCCGACGCTAATCGGATTTTTTTTAAACTTTATATTTTCATTACTGACTAGCAATTAATCCTTTTATTAATTGTTTGTTTAATATTGATAGCTTGTGTTTCTTATCGAATTCTATCCATACTTCTTATTAGGGATTCATCTTTTCCAATAGCTCTTATAGCTAGGTAAGATAATACAATACATATTATAGGTATAATCATTGGCATCAAGTAACGAACATCAGCTTCAACAGTTTCAGCTTGATTGCTTATGTTGTACCATAGTAAGAATATTGATCCCAACATCATGAAGATGTTTAGAATTGTAAGTCTTACTTGTATAAGCCTTTTTTTAAACATGAATATTGTTATTAAAGAGTTTAGTATCAATATTGATACTATTGCAACACTAGTCCAATTGATTGATAATGCTTTTGCACCCGCTCCATTAGCTGATATTCCATAAATGAAAAATTCATATATTTTTCCTTCTGGAATATTTACTTGAGCAACTGGGAAAAAGAACATTAATGATAATGCTATTACTACAACTAATAGGTATAATGTTTGAATTCTTTGTAACATTTCTTCTTGTTTTTGGTTTGATGCACAAATGTAATGAAATATGATTAATTATTACCTAAAATTAAAGGCAATCCCTCTTTTCCACTACCAATAACAACAACCTTAGAGTTTGGAGATTTAGACAACTCTATAGTAGCTTCAATACCGCGCATCTTTAGGAGAGCAGGAGTTAGTGAACTGTTGATGATTTTATTCGCCGCTGCTTCCCCCTCTGCACCAATTCTTTTTCTCTCAGCCTCAGATTTCTCTCTCTCAAGTTTAAAGCGGTATGCTAAAGCTTCTTGCTCTTGCTTAAGTTTGTTCTCAATTGCTTGCTTAATCTTAGCAGGTAGATTGATTGAACGAATAAGTAAAGCTCTCATGTCTATATTATTCTTCTTAAGACTTTTTGATGTCTCTGTTATAATAGAAGTTTCAACCTCTTGTCTCTTAGTAGAATAAATTTCTTCAGCAGTGAATCTACCAGCGACTTGTCTAACAGAAGAACGTACCTCAGGTATAACTAACTGATTGATGTAATTTTTACCAAACACTTCATGTAAATAACCAATCTTGTTATATACAGGGTTGAAACGCACTGAAACGTCAATGTTAACAGAAAGACCATTCTTGTCAAGAACGTCCATTGTTTCTTCGCTTTTTTGTTCTTTTACATCATATAGATACAATGAGTTCCAAGGCGCTACAACTTGGAAGCCTGGTGATAATACGTGTTCTTTATCAAGTCCAGATGTGAATTTACGGAAGATAACAGCTCTTTCTCCTGGTTTAATAGTGTAAAACATTCCCATTCCAGAGAATAGAATCAATACAGCTAAAGCAGCTGCTGCTATAATTAATGGTTGTCCTTTTTTCATTTTAATTGTTTTAGATTATAATGTACTTATTTTCTTTAGTGTGTATTCTATTAATGATTTTATGCTATTTTGGTAATTAGTATTTGATTCTCCTGTTATTCTATTTGCAATAATAGCACAAATTGTGATTGCTTGGTGTCCTAAAAGAGCTGAAAGACCTGCTATGGCAGAACTTTCCATTTCATAATTTGTCACTTTCAAGCCTTTGTATCTAAATAGTTCTATTTTCTTATTTAAGCTAGAATCAATTAAGGGTAACCTTAAGACTCTTCCTTGTGGTCCATAAAATCCATTTGCTGATATTGTTATTCCTTTTATTATGTTTTTATCATCAAATAGAGAGATAAGTTTTTCGGAGGCATCTACGACATATGGATGAGCAAGATTTGTTCTCCAGTTAGTTGCTTTCATAAATGCTTCTTCAAAAGCTAAATCAGATATAGAATCTCTTTCTCTGTAGAAATTCAGCATTCCATCAAAGCCTATAGATTTTGTTGAAACAACAAAACTGTCAACAGGAATGTCCTCCTGAATGGCCCCTGATGTTCCTATTCTAATAATATTTAAGCTTTTTATATCCTCTTTAGGGATACGGGTTTTAAAATCTATATTGGCTAGTGCATCAAGTTCGTTAATAACAATATCTATATTATCTGTTCCTATTCCAGTTGAAATAATACTAATGCGTTTAGAATTATATATTCCTGTAACACTTTTAAACTCTCTATTACTTTTCTCAATTTCTATAGAGTTCAAGTAACTAGCAAGAATACTAACCCTAGCTGGATCACCAACAAGAATTATTGTATCAGCAATATCTTTTGGTTTAAGGTGTAAGTGAAATACACTTCCATCAGGGTTTATAATTAATTCAGAATTCTTGATACAACCTTTCATAATAGCTTTCTTTTATCCAAAGTTAAACAATAGTCTATATTTTCCAATAGATAGGTCACATTATTAGTGTCTTATGTGTTATTAAAGTGTCTAGTTTGTTTCTGGAGCTAAATGTTTATAAAAAAAAAGAAGCTACCCTTATTAGGATAGCTTCAGTTATTTTATTTGTAGGTTTTGTTTATTTAGCAAAAGCTACAGAACGAGTTTCTCTAATTACAGTGATTTTAACTTGTCCTGGATATGTCATTTCATCTTGGATACGTTTTGCAATATCGTATGAAATTTTCTCAGCATCTTGATCTGTGATCTTTTCACTTCCAACAATAACTCTTAGTTCACGACCAGCTTGTATAGCATATGTTTTTGTTACACCAGGATATGAAAGAGCTAATTCTTCAAGATCTTTTAGACGTTTGATATATGATTCAACAACTTCACGACGAGCTCCTGGTCTAGCACCTGAAATAGCATCACATGCTTGTACAAGAGGAGCAATAAGGCTTGTCATTTCAGCTTCATCATGGTGAGCTCCGATAGCATTACATATATCTGGTTTCTCTTTGTATTTTTCAGCCAGTTTCATTCCAAGAATTGCGTGTGGTAATTCTGGCTCATCATCTGGCACTTTACCTATATCGTGCAGTAGACCGGCACGTTTTGCTTTTTTAGTGTTAAGACCTAGTTCTGCAGCCATTATTCCGCAAAGGTTTGATGTCTCTTTGGCGTGCTGAAGAAGATTTTGTCCATAAGAAGAACGGTATTTCATTTTACCAATTAAACGGATAAGTTCAGGATGAAGACCATGAATACCTAAATCGATAGCAGTACGTTTTCCTGTTTCTATTATTTCTTCTTCAATTTGTTTGCTCACTTTATTAACAACTTCTTCAATTCTAGCTGGATGAATACGTCCATCAGTTACTAATTGGTGAAGTGCTAAACGTGCAATTTCTCTACGAACAGGATCAAAACCAGAAAGTACAATAGCTTCAGGAGTATCATCTACAACAATCTCAATACCAGTAGCTGCTTCAAGTGCACGTATATTACGACCTTCACGACCAATAATACGACCTTTCATTTCATCTGATTCGATATGGAAAATAGTAACTGCATTTTCGATAGCCGTTTCAGTTGCAACACGTTGAATTGTTTTAATAACAACTTTCTTAGCTTCCATATTAGCTGTCATCTTAGCTTCTTCCATTCTTTCATTGATGTATGAAATAGCGTCAGATTCAGCTTCATCTTTAAGAGAAGTGATAAGTTGCTCCTTTGCTTCTTCAGAAGAAAGACCAGATATTGTTTCTAGTTGTTCTCTTTGTTTTTGAGTCGCTTTGTCTAGTTCTTCATTCTTACGTTCAAGAAGTTCCATTTGCATCTCAAGATTTTCTTTGACTGCATCAGCTTCTTGTTTCTTTCTATTAAGATCTTCGTTCTTTTGGTTTACAGCAGTTTCCTTTTGCTTAATTCTATTCTCAGAAATTAGAATTTTTTGATTTTTAGCATTAATCTGTTTCTCGTGTTCTGATTTTAAGTGTAGGAATTTCTCTTTAGCTTGAAGGATTTTATCTTTCTTGATAACCTCAGCTTCAGCCATAGCTTCTTTTATTATATTGTTACTCCTTCCTTTTAGAGATATTTGTACTAGAATGTATGTAAGTACTCCTCCTATAATGAGAGCAACAATTCCGATAATAATGTTTGTAATCATTTGTTGATTGGATTTATATATTGTTAATAATCTGCAAAAAAAATACCCGTACCATCCTAGAAACATAAAAAACCCCAGAAAATCATGGGTAGAGCGGTCATTTGCTTCTGATTTCCAATGTCTCCAAAGAGAACTGCAAGCAGGTAAGGCCTATCATAGACAAATCAAACTTAGCTCTAATGTGATAAGTGTTGAGTTTCAATCGTTTAAAGGATGAGTACGGGTAACTCTTAAATATTTTTTAGAACGCTTTCT
>Ga0193952_1001191_pt1 | contig 10088 bp, 5 predicted proteins | sample BB_3_MG_FD_140368 | JGI IMG/M metagenome (GOLD analysis project Ga0193952, IMG submission 140368) | Microbial mat bacterial communities from the Broadkill River, Lewes, Delaware, United States - BB_3_MG | ecosystem: Environmental > Aquatic > Freshwater > River > Microbial mats | place: USA... | reverse complement strand
GGAAAACCTGGAAGTAAAAGCCATCAAATTCAAAGGCAATAAGTCATTTACAGCTTCTGAATTAAAAGAGTACATTTCTCTCACACCAACCTCCTTTATCAAGCGTAAAATTCTTAAAGAAGAACCATCCCGGTATTCCCATGAATTACATCAGGACGATATTTTAAGGTTGCAACAATTCTATCAAAAGGAAGGCTATCTAAATGTTGTTTTTCACCCCTCCTCAACTATCATTACGCCCAAAAACAGGGTAAAAATTGTGATTAACCTCACAGAAAATGATCCCATTAAAATGTCTGAAGTCAATTACATGGTAGATTCCACACTATCACTCCACGAAACACTTCCACCTAAAGATCAAAAAGGTATCCTCCTTCAAAAGCATCTAAAGCCCAATTCCATTTTTCGCGACGAATGGGTCTTTCAGGATCAACTGTTAATCACCAATGCATTTAATGATAACGGATACGCCTACTCCAGGGCAGACTACACCATAAAAGTAGATACGGCAACCCACCAGGCCTCTATTAACTGGCAAATACAACGCCAGCGCCTAACACACTTTGGACCGGTTGTGGTAACCGGTAACGAAAGAGTGCCGGCGAAGAGCATCTTGAAGCAGCTCACCTTTACAAGGGGTGATATTTGGTCGAAAGAAAAAGTAGATCGCTCTCAAAAACAAATCTATAACCTGGGAATGTTTCGCGTAGCCTCCATCAAAACGGTAATGAATACGGAACAACGTGACACCCTACCCATTCAGATTCTCATTAAGGAAGCACCTAAGTGGACCACACGCTTTGGGGTTGGCTATGGACGGGAAGATGAATTCAGGGCATTCACCGACCTACAATTCTTGGGTTTTTTAACAAACACTGGTCGTGTTAACTTTTATGCCAAACACTCCAGTCTGGAACCCTATAACATCTCACTCCGTTTCACACAGCCAGCTTTTATTTTTCCGATGAATACATTATCCTTCTATCCCTTTATCACAAAAGAAAATGAGCGCGGTTATAGTTTGTCAAAAAAAGGATGGAACTTATCCTTCTTACAGAACTTCTCAGAACAACTTAACACAAATATCGGTTACTTCTTTGAGGATGTAAAATTAGACACCATCAACCTGACAGATTTGGATCCTACCCTTTCGGATGGACCACTCTATCAAAAATCAGGTATTGCACTGGGAGGGATCTATAAAACAGCTGATCCAACACTGGATCCGGTTCAAGGCTATTCTGTAGCCATGAATATCAAAACCAATGGGATGTATTTGACCCGCGAAATGCCCTTTTACAGAATACTTCTGGAATTCAAAAACTACCAAGCCCTTCGCCAAGGCGTCATTCTGGCCTTCAAGTTGAAATCGGGAAGTGTAAAGTCAACTAATCCAAACAGTGGCGTTCCCATCGACGAGCGTTTTTTCGCAGGAGGAAGCCACTCCGTCAGAGGTTGGTCACGAAGCGACCTAGGCCCCAAAGACGAGAAGGGCGATCCGCTAGGTGGGAATAGCTTGCTGGAAGGGAGTGTCGAGGCCAGAATATCAATAGCCAGATGGGGTACTTTTGTGCTGTTTACCGATGCCGGAAACGTTTGGAAACAGTCCTTTACCATGCATTTAGACGACTTACACTATGCCGCCGGGCTTGGCATACGCATTAAAACGCCTATTGGACCAGCCGGATTGGATTTTGCTCGTCCTATATTCGAACACACCAAGAGATGGCAGTTGCATTTTAACATTGGCCATCCTTTTTAACACTAATTATGCTGAAGAGAAGTTTAAAATTCACCGGCTATTTGACAGGAAGCATTCTTTTGCTTTTATTCCTGCTGATGGCCTTCACACAAACTTCAACCTTCAGGCGGATTGTCAAAGAACAGCTTATTCAAATTGCAAATAACCAACTACATGGCGAACTGAACATCGAAGTATTAGAAGGTAACTTTTTCAATCGTCTATCCTTACACCAGCTGACATTTACCTCATCAGACAGTCTCATCTTGAGTCTTACAGACCTCACATTGGAATATGATTTAAAAACCATTCTAAACAACCAAATTACCATTGATTCCATCCATCTAATACACCCCCTCATCAACCTATGGCAGGAAAAAGATAGTACCTGGAATATTCAACACCTGATTGCCAAGAGAACAGATACAATAGTAACAACGCAAAAAAAATTCCCGTTTGTCATCGTAGCAAATCATGTTAAAATTGATCAGGGCCAATTAGATATTCGTTCGTTTTCCAATCATATCCCTAAACAAATCAGTAACTTCTACCTGGAAGCTTCCGGGCGCTATCAAACGGATTCTGTCTCTATTCACCTGCAACACCTCGCACTGGAAAGTCATACTCCATCCCTTCAGATTCGCCAACTGAGCACTCAATTTTATCAAGGAGGTTCCTGCATGGGCATTGATAGCTTAACGATTCGCACGGGTCAATCATCCTTCTCCGCAGAGGGACGCTACCAAGCCCTGACCGACATGTCTACTCATCTAAACGTTAATCCGCTGGCACAGGAAGAATTTCAATTATTTATTCCGCAATTAAAACTCGCGACCTCCCCCATCATCGAAACACACTTTAAATCTAAAGGCGACAGCATCGAATGTTCAATACAGCTGCAAAGTGATCAGGAAAAACTAACCATTAATGCTTCTATTTATGCCCTGTGGGAGGCTTTAAAAGACAACAACACACCAGCTCCCTTTTTTGCAACGGCTCAATTGGCAGACATCCGTCCTGAAAATTGGATTCAACTTCCCGAAACTCATAGTCAACTAAATGGAATAATTAAAATTAAAGGAGCGAACCTCCTCAACTATAAAATGCCATTATCAATCAGTGCAATGCTGGACCAATCCTCATACCACAGCCACCTGTTTGATTCATTGCGCATAAAGGCTCAAATGATCAATGACAGTATTTTCTTCTCCGGTCAAATACGATCAAAAATAGGACGCTCTACCCTCATCGGAAACATTAAAAACATATCCGCTATCCCCCATTATAATGGAACACTAACCGGAGACAGTATTTTGCCCCATTTAATCTTCCCTCAAATAGAAGGAACCTGCCTCAACACACGGATAGAAATAACCGGAAAAGGTTTCACACCCCAAGACCGCCAAATTAATGCGCATCTGACCTTAACACATTCTAATATATACCACATTCCAATAGATTCTGCCCGTCTTCAGGTTGGATTACTCCATAACATCGTCCATTTAGATACTTTTGACATTTCGCTTCCGGGAGGAGTGACGCATGGAAATGGGAAATACAACCTTACATCCAACGACCTCAACGCCGATGTATTAACCACTCTTGATTCCATCACCTTTGTTAGCCATTACCTGACTTCAGATATTGCATTCACAGCCTTAGAAAGTTCAATGCGAACGTCAGGTCAACCCGACTCCCTATCCATTGAAGGGACTCTAACCGGCAATGAAGTTATTGGCTACGGCACTACCGTTCAAAACCTGACATCCCATTTTAGCGGTACCCTGAAAAACGAAAAATACGACTTAAAAGGATCCACCCAGGCTATCCAACTGGCATATAACCAGCTTCACCTGGATACACTGACCTCCATCATTCACCTGAATAACGATTTTCTATCCGCTCATACTAAGATCGAATGGGCAGATACCCTGCGGGCGACGATTCAATCCAACGTGCAACTGAAGGATACCCTCACTATTTCCATTCCTCAATTCGAGCTAAACACACTTATTTCTGAATTCTACTCACCGGATACCGCGCAAAACTTACAGCTATTTGACAACACCATGACCATTCATAATTTCCAGCTCAAGGATGCCTTAAATCCAAATTTTAATCTGAGTGCCAATGGCCATGTATCCATGGAGCAAACGGAACAGTTTGTTTTAAACATCACTGATTTTAACCTCTGGCAACTGAACAAACTCCTTGATTTACCAGATTCCATTGGTGGATATCTCTCAACCAACTTAACGCTTGCAGGACAATCAACATCACCGGAATTATCTGGTACCATTCAAATTGATCAACCCCGTTATGGTGCAGTAACCTTCTCGGCCATGAAAAGTCAACTCAATTATAGCAATCAAAGGGGGGAAATGCAACTGAACATTCCCGGGCTAGATGCTGGCTTTTTAGCAACCCTTTCGGCGCCCTTTCAGGCCTGTTTCGATTCAACCGGCTTTACTTTTGAACCGCCTGATACATTTGAAGCACAACTTAAGATCGACTCTTTAAACATCGCAAAGCCGCTCAACAAACACGCCACACGTATTGATGCGGAAGGTGTTCTGTCAATGGATATAAAGGCTTCAGGGACCATTGAAAACCCACTCTTCCTTGGAAATATTCATTTGACTAATGGCAAATTTGCAGATCCTAAATATGGCATCTACTATGATCGGGCTAAAGCAGACATTAACTTTTATGAAAATAAAATAAGCATCGATACATTAGTGGTGAAACGTGAAAAAGGATTCTTCAGTGCCACTGGAAATCTGGAATTTGATTCTACACTCATAAAGGGAAAGATCACCAGTTCTACCCTCATTGCCAATGCTGATCGATTCTTTTTGACACGGCACAAAAATTATGAACTCGAAATCGATGCCCAAACCTATCTAAAAACAGGAAATAACAAGCCTGAATTTGGCGGTAAAATCAATGTGCGGCAATCCGACTTCTACTTGCCTGCCTTTATTGCTTCCGCCGGAACAAATGAGGAGGAAGACGATACCCCATTGCTCGTACAGGCCCTATCAGCCAACCTTGACAGTACCTCAAACACCGATATCGAGATCAGAAAACGCAGAAAAGAACAACATGAGGCGTCAGATTTCATGAACAACCTGACTGGTCGTCTGAAACTGGAATTTCCGCGTAACACCTGGTTAAAAAGCGAAGACATGAAACTGGAAATATGGGGCGATTTGGAAATTGTAAAAACCAGTCCTTATTTTGAACTGTTTGGAGAAGTAGGCATCAACCGGGGACATTACATTTTATATGGAAAAAAATTGACCATCAAAGAAGGCCAAATCGTGTTCCAGGGTGGCGAAGATATCGATCCCTTGCTTAACTTCTCTGCTCAGTATGTGTACCGGGGTGCCGATCGCGAGAAACGGGAACTGGAAATGAATGTCTCCGGCAAATTATCTATTCCTGAAATAAAATTTAGCCTCGATGGTACGGAATTACCAGAGGCCGATGCCGTATCCATCCTCATCTTTGGAAAAACCATGGACGAGATGAGTTTTGCGGGCCAAAACAGTTTGGTGGGCTCCATGGGATCAAACATGGTTGCTCAAGTAGTTACATCGCAGTTAAGCAAGACCTTAGGCACGCGCTTCAATCTGGACATGATTGAAGTAAACGCGACAGAGAATTGGTCCAGTGCCGCATTTGTAGTGGGAAAATACATTACCAATGATCTCTTTGTCATTTACCAACGTGGTTTTGGCGAATCAGAGGATGATGAAATAACACCTGAAACAGTTACGCTGGAATATGAAATTAAACGAATTATTTTCGTTAGATTACAAAGTGGAAATTCGAAATCTTCCGGTTTAGATGTAATTTTGAAATTCGAGCCTCCCAAAGAAGATTAATAATTGAGATTGAAAAGAAGACTATCATGATAAATGCACAAGAAATAAAACACCAGCACCGTCAAATTTGCCAGGCATTGGCCGATAAACGTATCAAAGACAGTTTGGATCACATTCTGAATCTGGTGAAAACATCGCATGATGGCGATTTGATTGATGCCCAATACAACCTCGAGTTCACCTATAAAAACATACTCAAATATACGGTGGAAGGGATTTCTGATCCCGAACGCCAAACCGTGTACAATCATCTGATTAAAGATGTTTATAGCCTGGCCGATAAAACCGCTGATACCTTGTTGTCTAAATATGGTTCCGGCGAACTATTCGACCTTCGTCGCGATTTGAAAGATAACACTCTCAGCCAAGGCATCGATGACTACATATCAACTTTGGCCGGTGTGGAACTGAAGAAAATGGTGGATCCCGCTGCTGAAAATGACGAAGAATTGCAAAACCTTCGACTAGTCATTTTTCAATTGATATGGATAAAGCCATCCCATGTGGCTACCGACATGGATCAGCTTAAATCGCTCTTTAAAAATCAACAAGTACCCTGGTATGATAAAGCCACGTTCGTTTCGGCGCTGACCCTTTCGTTGACACATTGTTTTTCGACGGAATACATTCAACTCTTGATGGATTTAGTGAAGCATCCCCACGACCAGGTAAATGCGCGCGCTGCTACGGGATTACTGCTGGCCTTATTCAAATACGACGCCAGACTATCTCTCTATCCCGATCTGTTTACGCGCTTTTTTCTCTTGCTGGAAGAAAAAGGGATGCAAACCCTCATTCAAAGCATCACCATTCAGCTCATTCGAACGCGGGAAACAGAACGCATCTCACAAAAATTAAATGATGAGATTTTACCCGAAGTAGTGAAAATGCATCCCAAATTAAAAGACAAGCTGGATTTGGAAAACCTGCTGGGTGAAGGCATGCATGAAGACAAAAACCCAGAATGGGAGGATTTTTTTAAAGATTCACCCACCCTGATGAGCAAACTGGAAGAACTCACCCAATGGCAACTGGAAGGAGCCGATGTGTTCTTATCAACTTTCAAAATGCTCAAGCACTTTTCGTTTTTCAACCAGATTCCCAATTGGCTGATCCCTTTTTACCCCTCCCATCCGGCTGTTAACAAAGCGCTGGAACATGAAGATGATGTTTTTAAGAATACATCCCTGCTAGAAAGTTTAAGTGAATCACGCTTCCTCTGCAATTCGGATAAATTCTCACTCATCCTGAGTGTACCACACATGCCAGCAATGCAAAAGGACCTGATGGGGCAAATGTTTTCTGCCGAATTACAACAGATGGCCGACATTGAGAAAGACGAAAAAGCCCTGCAAGCCCACCAACAAAAACTGGTTATTTCTAACCAATTCATCCAGGACCTGTATCGCTTACTGCGGGTGCATCCTTACAAACATCAATTTGAAGATTTCTTTAACCAACGAATGGACTTCCATAATAAATGGTTCTTCAAGCAAAGTCTGGCCGACCACTCTTCCTTGCGGGAAATTGGGGAGTATTATTTTAAGAAGAACTACTTTGAAGATGCCTTGGAAATCTTCCACCTGATACATTCCAAACAGCCTGGATCAAAAGAGATCATCCAAAAAATTGCCTATGCCCATCAGCATCTTGAGAATTATGAGTCAGCACTGAACTTTTACCTTCAAGCTGACTTGATAGATGCTCAAAGCACCTGGATTAAGAAAAAAATTGCCCTTTGCTACCACCACCTGAAAAACATGGATAAAGCTTTGCAATTCTATAAAGAAGCGGAAAGTCTGGCCCCCGACAATCTGCATACCCAAGCCTCTATTGGCCATTGCTTATTGGAAGTAAAAGATTTTGAACAAGCCCTGAAGTATTATTTCAAAGTGGAATACCTCGATCCGGCTCATAAGAAAGCATGGCGCCCCATTGCCTGGTGTTCATTTATTCTGGGAAAATTTGACCAGGCTGAAAAGTACTATCACAAATTACTGGTGGCGGAAAAAAATAAACACGACTTGATGAACCTGGGACATGTACTCTGGTGTAAAAAAGACCGCAAAGAGGCCCTTTCTTATTACCAAAAAAGCATCCGACAACCCGATCATTCCATCGAAGAATTCATGGAAACATTTAATGAAGACATCACTTACCTGAAAGCACAAGGCATTGATTCAGCGGACATCCCCATTATGTTAGATCAGGTACGATACGCGCTGGAAAAATAATGAACATAAAAAAGAAAAATCATTTACTGAACACAAAAATTAACACCTGAATCTTGGCCAAAAAGAAGATAACCTGGGAATTATACAGTTATGGGATCTACAGTCGCTGGGAGCGTACTTCGAAAGCCTTACCGCGCTTATTGGACATCACCGACCGCATTCCGGTTCAACCGGACATTGAATTTGGATACATTCTGAAAATCACTGGTGCCAAGGGGAAGAAACTGGATTTCTGCATTGATCATCCTCCATTTAACGACGACAAAGGCCAGCTGGCTCCTCCTTTTGAAGGTGAATATTACATTAACAGCAATAATTACGAATTCTTTTTAGGCGATACGGTTTGGGAACCCTACGAAGACAAAGAAGGTACCTGGACCCTTTCAACCTGGATGGATGGAAAATTGTTGGCAGAAAAAAAGCTAATCTTGTATATTGAGTAGTAAAGTATCGAATCGCCCTTTTTACTTTTTATCTAATTCATGAAAATCATGATTAGTACCATGATAAAAGCTAAAAGCGTTACTATCAATGCAATTTCAATAACGGAATATATAAATATCTTACGTTTTAACTTAACAGTTATATCCTGATCCTTCTTAAACATCTTACTCCTCCTTACTATTAAAGCAGCAAATTTAATGTTCCAATAAGATTCCATGTTACTGATTAACATTCATTAACCCAAAATTGACTTTTTTTAAGTTTACCGAAATTCAACGATGATCCTGAACTAGGCAATATCAGCCACAATTACTACATAGTTTTTCCCATAAACTTTAGCACACTTAGGACAAGTTGTATACCACATGTAGCACTTATTAACAACCAATCCTTTTTCCATTACAAAAGCATCAAAATCACCACTCCACTTATACGTATCCTTATATGGTCCTTCATATACTTTACTCACATACTTTCCGCTTAAAGTGATGTTATTAGCTTCAGGCACGTCCCGATCTACTGCCAGATAAACATCCATATTCCATTTGGACGTATGATCCGAAAGACATAAATAGTCCGGTATGATGGCATCTGCCTTTCGGACCATTTTGTCTAAGCGTTGCATTACAAGTCCAAAATTGACTGGCATGTAAAACAATGTCAGCACCTGATCTTTTATAAATCGCTTATTATCCCATTCAACCATATGCTCATCCCAAACAGTAGGATCAAATTTAGGACAGCAACCTGTTTCGGGTATTTCCGATTGTTGGTTCATTGCATCTTCGGTGTTAAATTTCACGAATGATAGGACATAAATCCACTTTTGTCAAGGCAATGAACCAACAATTTTAATTTTTAGATTTTAAATAATTTGGCTGACTCCATTAAACGTTCTGCTTGGTTACTTAACTCTTCAGCAGTACTTGCTAATTCTTCAGTTGAAGCCGCATTGGCTTGTGTGGTTGCATTAAAAACCTGAGTAGCCTGTGTAACTTGAACAATGTTCTGAGCCTGCTCCAAAGAGGCCAAATTGACATCCTCAATCTCTGCATTCAGTGTATTTAAAAGCGGCACTATTTCATCCACTGCCTGACCGGACTTGTTGGTTAGTAGGCTACTTTGCTTAATTTTATCGGTAATTTTTTGCGTCGAATTACCTGTATTCTCACTTAACTTTTGAACCTCACGTGCCACGACAGCAAACCCCTTCCCATGTTCACCCGCCCGGGCCGCTTCTACAGCAGCATTTAAGGACAGCATCTTAATGTTTTTTGCAATAATATTGATTTCCTTAATTAAATCAGCTACTTCCTCCTGGGCCACGTTGGCCAACTTGGCATTTTCATGCAACTCATCTATGTATCTTACAATCACCTTACTTGCTAAACTCACTTCCTGACTCTTGGCGGTATTTTGCTGCACACTGGCTGCCATTTCTTCCATGTTACTGCTCACCTGCTCACCCACACTAGCCTGCTCCGTACTCGATGAACTGAGGGCTTGACTACTCCTGCTCAATTGCTGAGAGGCATTGGTAATCATTTCACTTCCTACCTGAATTTCTTTTATGAAAAAATGCAGTTTCTCAACCATCATTTTGAAACTATCCGCCAGAATACCCACTTCGGTTTTTGCCTCTACGGAAATAACCTGTGTCAAATCCCCTTCAGCGATTTTCTGACTCACGTCACTTAATTGCATTAATGGTTTCACATTACGATTGATAAGGCTACGCATTAATACGATGTAAAGTAATATCCCAATCAGAATAATAGG
>Ga0193952_1001190_pt1 | contig 10094 bp, 22 predicted proteins | sample BB_3_MG_FD_140368 | JGI IMG/M metagenome (GOLD analysis project Ga0193952, IMG submission 140368) | Microbial mat bacterial communities from the Broadkill River, Lewes, Delaware, United States - BB_3_MG | ecosystem: Environmental > Aquatic > Freshwater > River > Microbial mats | place: USA... | reverse complement strand
AGTTTAGCGATTGAAGATTGTGGTGAAGTAGAATTAAGAGCTACTATTCACGAAACAAAGCAAAGAGTAAATATTATTGATAATGTAGATGGTATTTACTATGTTGAGTTAAAGGATAAATAGATGATTGAAATAAGATTAATATTAATGGTAGTATATTTAATAGCTATTTATTATATACAACGTAACAGTGTTGAAATAGAAAAACATAATGATGCTAAATATTCAAAAGGTGTTTTAGCTTTTTCTGCTTTGCTTGAACTTATAACTCATGTTATAGTGATAATAATAATTTTAAATTTTGAATAAGGAAATAGAATGAAAAAAATAAATGATATACAAACAATTGTTAACATAGAAATATTAATTAAGGAAAATAAAATGAAAAAAATTAAATGTACAAGAAAAACAAGTGATATTTTTTTACTAAAGTAAAACATGCTAAAAAAAATGTAATTAAAAAAGTAATTTTAAATAAAAGTACTGTAACAGGAGATAGAAGTTATACAGATAAAATTTCTGATTTAGTAGCTGAAACAAATACACATTTTCAGCTTATTGTTGAATCTTCGGCTATGGTTATTGGTAAGAAATTGTTTTTATGTGCAAAAAGCGAATATTCTTATGAAACTGTAAGTGTGCTACCATGAAAACAATAGTTAACCCAAACAAAATAAATCTTGATTATTACAAAGAGGAAGATAACAAACATTTACTTCCAAGATTATTGGATAGTGTAAAAATAAATAATGATGATTTTCTTACTAAGTCTGAACAAGATTTTTACGTGGATGAGATTAGTTATCTTATTACTGGTCAAAGGCATTCTAAAGCTGAGGTTTTAGCTGATATTGTTGCAGGTTCTGCGGATATAGATGATATAGGAAATTGATATGTTTTTTAAAGTTAGAAAAGGTTTAAGAATAGTTAAAAAAGCAAGGAAAAAGAGTGTTGCTAGTGGTTTTATTATGACTAATTTTGAGTTTGAAAATTGGTTTGAATATTAAACATATTTTATTTAAAGGATGATTATGAGCACTGATAAAACAAAAAATGAGTTTTTAAATAGACTAGATGTGGGAGAAGATGCACGAAGTATTATTTTAGAACTTTGTGAAAAAATTGATAATATTCATATTTCAAATGGTTGGTTTTTTTCTTACCAAGCATATGATTCTTTTGGCAAGATTCTTTCTTCTGGTCATGCTTTTGTTTTTGATGATGATAAAGAAAAGGAAAAAAGTTTTGTTGTTTCTCCGTATCAATATATTTTAGATTATGCTAAACAACATAATAGTTTAGTAAACAGTCTTACTATATTATCGTTAAATAGAGTTTAATATGTTTACAAAAGATCAACAAACTAAAAAAGATAAAAAAGTAAAGGTTTCAACTTTTGGTAAAAAGAAAAGTTGTTTAAAAAAAAGAAGTGCAAAAAATAAAATTAGCAAAGAAGAAAAAGAGTATTTAGATTGGTTGCAAAATCAGTCTTTTAGTTGTTTTGTGTGTGGAAAGCAAAATGGTATAGAATGGCATCACGTGAAAAAGTTTAGTAGTGATAAGAAAAATCATTTTAGACTTATTCCATTATGTGGTGTTGAGCACCATAGACTAGGTAAACTTTCACCACATGGCAATGCTAAATTATGGAGAGAAACATATACTTATGAAGAACAGGTGCAGTTTGCTGATGATATATATATGAAATTTAAAGATACCTAGGAGTGAAAATGTCAAAGAAAAAATTAAAAAAGTCTAGTAATAATCTTTTGTTAACAATGATTGTTATTACTGGTAGTTTAGCGTTTGTTTTTGGATATATTTTATATTTATTGATTAAATAAAAAAGGAGAACAAAATGACAACAGTTAAACTAGTAGATTCAGATGCTAACGAGATAGATACAATATACAAGTATGATGATAACGCTTTAAATATGGCTTTATCATGCGATTTTATCATATGGGAAAGTCATACTTATAAGATACTTGAGTCTAAGTATGATATGGATAATAAAATAGCTATTATAGTAGTAAGAAAAACTTAAATAAAAGGAAAATAAAATGTATAACAAAGTAATTATGGCAGGAAATTTAACACGTGATATTGAACTTAGATATTTACCATCTGGTTCTGCTGTTGGGAAAACAGCTATTGCAACATCTTATAAATACAAATCTGCAACTGGTGAACAAAAAGATGAAGTTTGTTTTTTAGATTTAACTTTTTTTGGTAGATCTGCTGAAATAGCAAATCAGTATTTAAGAAAAGGTAGTAAAGTTTTAGTTGAGGGTAGATTGATTTTTGAACAATGGACTGCACAAGATGGAACTAGTAGAAACAGACACTCTTTAAGAGTTGAAACTATGAAGATGTTAGACTCTAAAAATGATAGTCAAAGTTATGGTGGATACAATTCTGATCATCAACCAAGCAGTTCAAGTCAACAACCCGAAGCTAATCATAACTATCAAAGTCCAGGAGCTATGAATAATAGTATTCCAGAAATTGATATTGATGAAGATGAAATACCATTTTAGGAAATCATGTGAGCTTATTAAAAAAGTTAAAGAAAAATCAAAAAAAGAAAAACGATACAGTTTTAAAAGCTGGTATTGTTTTACTTTTAGATTCACAAGAGCAGTTTAATAAACTTGCTCTTTTATTTGGGTTAGAAGAAGATAGTATATCTATTGATGGTGTTTATGTTGCGTATATGGATGATTATCCTGCGTTACAGGTCGAACCTATATCAAACTTTGCAGAAGATATTGAAAATGCTTTAGAAGCATTTGAACATAAAAATCTTAAGCCACTTGATTTTGATGTATGGTTTAAAAGGAATAAATAGCATAGTATATTTATGCTGAAAGGATAGATTATGCAATGTAACATATGCAATATAGAAGTAGGCGAAGAAATAGATAGGACAAATCTAATTTGTCGTAAATGTAGTGATGATATAGAAGAAAAAATGATTGTATATATTGTTTCTGAAATAGATGGTGAGGTAATAGATGTTTTTTATAAAAAGAAAGATGCTGAAAAACTAAGAGATACTGATTTGTATTATTACATTCAAGAAAAACAAATAAAATAATATAATGAAAATAAAACAATTAGCTAAACTATTTAAAGCTAGAAAGGTTACTGTAAAGATGAAAAGAGAGTATATAAACAATCCTATGATTATCCATTTACCTGACGGTGTGGGAAATGTTGAGGATGATTTAGGGATTAGTAAGATAAAAATTGACTATGAAGTCATTAAAGAAACTATTTGTTTTACTGTTTGTGTTGATGATTTTTTGTTTATTGACAAAGATTATAAATTTACTGATGATGAAGGTAAAAAAGCTTTTTTTGGTCAAGTTGCTAAGAAAAAAGACGGTACTCAGCAATCTTATTCTAGCATTGATGCAAGAGCTGTTGCGGTTATAACTGCTATTATTGAAGGAAAGATACGCTTGAATGTTTAAGTTTATTTATGATATAGTTTTCTTTTAATTATTTTAGGAGATATTAATAGAGAAGTTTACTTCTCTATTATGATTTTTAAAAGTGTAAGTAGTAGATGTGAAAAATCTTTACACTTTTAAAAGTTATACTTTTTTTAAGTTTATTTTTATTTTATTCAATTATACTTATTCTTACTAGTTTATGGTTTATTTAAAGGAGTTACCAATTCCTAGGGTTATTTGTTTTTGCAAGTAACTCCTTTAAGTAAATCTTGGAATAAAAGTTAGGGAATTGGTAACTCTCCTCTCTTTATATTTCTTACAAAACATTTTTATTTAAATTTATGAAAGATACCATTTTATTATGAAAGATTTATTACAATCATCTGGTGAAGTTTCTATTACTTTAAAAGAAATTACTGATTTATTAGAGGTTAGACATGATAAATCAAAATTAAAAGTTGATCAGCTTTTGAAAGAGCCTAGTTTTGGGATAGTGTCCAAAACTGACATTATTAACTTAAATGGGCTTAAGGTTGAAACATACCTTTTAAATAAAAAACAAGCCATTATTGTTGGTGCAAAATTAAATAATGCTCTTTTAATCAAACTTGTAAATAAACTTGAAGAAATTGAAAACAATAAAAAACCATCTTTACCCTCTGTTAAAGAATTAGCACTTATGGTTATAAAATCAGAAGAAGAAAAAGAATTACTTCAAATTGAAAATAAAAAGAAAAGTACATTTATTTCAAATGTTATTCATAGTCAAAATAGCTATACAGCTACACAAGTAGCAAAAGATTTTAATATTTCTGCTAAACTTTTTAATAAGATATTATTAGAAGCTGGAGTTATTTATTATCAGAATGGATCTTATGCTTTAACTTCTCGATACCAATCATTTAACTTAACTACGATTAAAGAAACTACTCCAGATAGCAATGATAAAACATACTTATCTTTAAGGTGGACAGTAGCAGGGAAAAATTGGCTTAAAAATAATTGGGAAAAAGCATTACAAAGATGTACATCGGATACATTTGATGAATATAATATGCAGTTTTTGAAAAATTTACCTACGATTGCTATGCCTAAAAAATCAGAAAGGAACTTTTAACATGAAAAAAAACGATTTAAAACTTATTGGTGCATTTATTGATACCAAAAATCCAAGGATTTCAAATATTGACTTAAATTATGCACATTTAAAAGATGATGGAATTTATGCTACAGATACTAGAAAGGCTATACATTTTAATATTCCTATGTTAGGACTTGATTTATTATTACATAAAAAAATATTAGCAGGGTTTACTTCTTTAGTTAGCAAAGATGATGATGTTTCTATTGATGGTTATGGTTTTATTAAGTGTGGGCTTACTGCTAAAATGAACTGTGATACCTTTCCTGATTTTGATTTAAAAAAGACTGATATTAAAAGAATTTTTGATATGGAATTTGATTACAAGTTTAGTTTAACAGATATTGATGATATTCATTTTGAACTTACACAAAAAGATTGTTTTATTGATGACATTCATTTAAATCCTATTATTGAATATGCTGATTGCACTAGATATGAGATATTTTTTAATAAACAAACTATAACAGATCAAAAAACAAATACAGGTGCTGTAAAAGTTGTTGGCCTTATTGATACAGAAGATGAAAAAGATTTAGTGAAATTTGTTGCTATCATTATAGGTAGAGAATTTAAAACAAAAGCTCAAGAGCAGCTTTTATTAGATATATAAGGGAAAAGTATGTTAAAAGTATTAGATGATATGTGCAAACCTACAAAAGGAAGCAAATATAGTGCTGCAATAGATTTATATGCAAGAGAAGATGTTTTTATTGGTGCAGGTGAAACTGCTATTGTTGGATTAGGTGTTTGTATTGATTTAGATATGTTTATTTATGAAAATTTTAGTCAACTTCCTTTGGAATATATTTTAAGAAAAAACGTAAATGGAATAAATAATTTTTTAAAATCTCACTATCTACAATTAGAGCCAAGAAGTAGTCTAAGAGTAAAAGGGATACAAGCTGGAACTGGGATAATTGATTTAGATTATAAAGATGAGATTATGATTATATTGCATAATCCAGCACAAGTAAAACAAATAGTTCAAAATTGTACTAACTATACATTACTTGAAGATGCTGAAGACTGTGAATATGAAATAAAAAAAGGCGACAAAATAGCACAGATAATGCTATGTGAACATAAAACTGGTTTGATGGGTATTGATACAGAAGAAGAAAGACTTGGTGGCTTTGGCTCAACTGGAAAATAAAAAAATAGACAAGATGAAAGTACATTTTATAAAGCTGATTATTCATCTTGTAAAATAGCATAGTATATCTATACTGAAAGGATAACAGATGAATTTAAAATATGAAATTTTTAAAGATACAATTGAAAAAAGAGGTATTCCATTTGCATATATTGGAATGAGAATTGAATTACAAGGAAAAAGAGGTACTATAAAAGGTGTAAATAATAGCGCTAATCTTGATATTGTTTTTGATGGTGAAAAAGAAAAAACTAACTGCCATCCTACTTGGGAAATGATTTATTTTAATGGTAATGGTTCAATCTGCAAAGACTTTAGAGAAACAAAATAGCATATTATTTATACTGCAAAAACTAGGTGCGAAAGCTAACGTATATATTTAGAAAGGAGTTATTATGGAAAAAGATGATGAGTTTACAAAAGAATATTTAAAAGACAAGTTAAAAATTGGTACAAAAATAAAAATTGGAAAAAACTATGCAGAAAAATATGAAAGATTCAAAGAAGGGCAAATAATAGAATTAGTTGAAGGATATTTTGATTATGATAATGGTTTATACGATGAAACACAAACAGCACCATCAATTTATGATGAAGAACACAAAGAATTTGATTCTATTTATCATTTGTTTAAAAATGATTTAAATGGTTTTATGGATTGTAGGATAGTTTAGTGATATGCAAATAAATCTTAATTAAGAGCCTACACTATTAGGCTCTGTGTTAGGATTTGCATAGAAAGGATGATTATGTGTAAAAAAATATGTTCGGAGTGTAAAAAAGCTTTTACTCCTTATCACAAAAAACAGGTTACCTGTGGTTCTGATTTGTGTAAAAAATCTAGGAAAAACAACTTAAGAAAAGTTGATTTGATTGATTTTTACTGTTCTGTTTGTGGAGATGCTGCCATAGGAAATAAAAACTCTGTTTTGTGTGGTAAAAAAGAGTGTAGGCAAAAGTATGTTAATGATTTTAACATTAAAGGTAAATACAAAGAAAAGCTAAGAGAATCAGTAAACAAGTATGCTAAAGTTTCTGGCCCTTACTCGTATAATGAAATTATTACTATGTTAAAATTAAAAGCTAAAGGTAAGACTCATGGTTTTATTGCCAAAAAATTAAAAAGAAAACTTGATAATGTAGATAAAAAAATTAGAAATATTTTAAATGATGATAAATTTACTGATATTTATGATGGTTTTTTAGTAGAATATTCTTTAATTGTTGAATCGAAAGTAAAAAAGAGAGATATAAACTACTGGAACGATAAAGTTAGTAAATGCTTTTAAAAAATTATTTTAAAGAAAATATGTTTTATTCTTATATAGGACAATTTTAAAACAAAGTACCATAAAATAGTACTTTTTGTTTTCACATAAATTTATTATTTAGATTTATTAGACAATAAAAAAGAGAAAGTGGATGATAACTTTCTCTTTTAAAATAAAATCATATAGGAAAAATATGAATATTGCGGTTAAGCGAGGTTATTATAGCTAATTTATCAAAAAAAAACAATATACCTTCAAACAACTTTACTAAATCTCAAAAGATAGCTAATTATCGTAAAAAACATAGCGCAATAAGACATGAATATTATACTATGGCTAATAAATATGCTTCTTGGGATAAATTTATGCTTTCTTTTACTATTCCTAGCGATGTGAAAGGCAAAACTATCAAAAAAGGTAGATTTACTAAGCTAAGAGATTTAATCAAGATACGGGCATTTATAGCCAAACAAATAAACAATAGTGATGATGTAAAATATTTTATGAATATAGAGCTAGGAAAAGCATATAGTAATCCTCATATTCATGTTCAACTTTGGGTTAAAAATGATACCTCAGCAAATACAGCAAAACAAATACTAACTAAAACAGTTTCAAAATTTTCTTTAAATACTCATAGATGCATTTTAACAGTACCAGAACAAGCAATATCAGTTTATGACTATGTGATTAAAGATTATAAAAAAGAATTGACTGATAAAGAGATATGGGACATTGAAACGCAAAAGAAACGTATGAGAAAGCAGTTAGGTAGTAGCGTTAGATTCTATACTAAGAGTACTGATTTGTTTACTAAACGTATTTATAGGATATTATACTACTCATACGGGATATTAAGGGATAAAGCTAATGAATATTTAGATTTTTTTATTAATAATTTCTTTTATTTTAGTAAAAAAAGAGGATTAAAAGTTAGTTTTTTTGTTTGTTGTTTTAGTAAGTTAGGTTATATAAGAACTAGATTCATAAGTAGTTATGATTTTGTTTTAGTTTTAGAGGTTTTTAGATTTGCACCAGGACATGATCCTCCTTTTTTATTTTTTTATAAGTGAAAAATTTATTTAAAGGAGTTATTATGGTTAGTTTTATTTTTGAAAAAGACATTAGGATTAGATCACCTTGTTATTTAAAAGTATTGACTTTTATTTTTAGTTATATTATAATTGTTTATTAAATTAAAAGGTTGAAAAAATGAATGAGTTTATAGCTTGTGTAGAAACTGAGTTTAATAGTAAAAGAACTATTGAACATATATATATTGATATTGATAAAATGATTGAAGAAAGGAAAACTGTTTACGATATTATACATGAACGGCTAGAAGATATTAACGATGGTTTTTGTAGTTGTTCTTTTAATGAATCGCAAAACTACTGTGATTGTGATTGTGGTGATTGGAGTGGAGATTTTAAAATATTATCTAAACATCAACTTATTGGGTTAAAGGATGTTAATAATCTTGATGTGATTCCTGATTGCAGTATTTTTGAGTTTGAACATAAATATCTTGATTCTAATATTCAAAGATATGGATATTTTCATTATAATAATGAACTTACAAGATATGACATAATTACAAGATATATTTCTAAAAATGAAAATTTACAGTGGCCTATTGTCCATTCCAATGATATTAAAAATATCAAAATCATCGATACAATCCAAGAAAATAAATTAGGTCTTATCAAATGAAAAAGATAGTTATTGATGGAAAGTTAGTATTAGATACTAGTGAAGAAGCTACAACTTACTTTATTAGCAGATCTTTTACTAGGTCTGAGTTACATACTTTATCTTATGCTGATATGTTGAAAAAGCTTAGTAAAATACCTAGATATTTTAAAATTAGCAGTGATGTTATTGAAGATATTAGATTGATATGTGAAGATGTTGTTATTCCAGATGGAAAAAATAAGTTAGATATATGTTTATCACGACTTGAATTTGTTTTAGAAAATGATTCTATCAAAAAGTTTTATTTAACAAACAAGCAAAAGCAGTTGTTATTTAGTGCTTTTGGGTTTTTATCTTTACATAAAGAACAGGGAAATATTTTAGATAAAGATACTGACAAATTATTTTCTTTATTAGGTAGAATTTCTTCTGGTTACAATAAAGAGATAGAAAAGCAACTAGAGTATGCACATAGACAGTTTGCTAAAATTACAGAAGGAAAGGATGTATTGGTTGATCATTTGGTTTTTAGTACCTCTATGTGTTTTGCATTTATTGAAACTGATCCTAACATTGATGTTAAGCTATTAAAAAAGATTGGTGATTTATCAACTAAGATTTTTAATAAACAAGATAAACTATATAGTAAAACTGATTCTTTTATTACTTCTATGAGGTTAGTTCATAAGTTTACTTCAAAAGATTACTAAAAGCCCTTTTGGCTTTTAGTTTAACTATTTAAAAAGTTTTCATATCCATCTACTATTGCTGTTGCTAGTTTTTTTGTGTTTCTATTTTGTACTGCGTTTGTATTTGACATAAAGTAAGGTTCTAGTAAAATCATTGGCATTGTTGTATATTTTAGTACATATCCGCCCCTGTTTTCAGAGTTTACCTTTTTTATTCCTCTATTTCTAGTGTTTAGAGCTAGTACCATTTGACCGTTTACAGCAAAAGCAAATTTATTTGATATTTTTGATTTATGATAACATAATGTTTCTGTTCCATTTACTGTTTTATCTGATGTAGCGTTATGATGTATTGAGATGCAGTAATCTATATTTGTTTTGTTTATATCATCTGGAAGATTTTTATAGCCATTTAGTCTATGTATTATTATAGCGTTTATACTTCTTCTATCACATTCTTCTTTTACTTCTATTGCTAATTCTTTATTTAAAGTATATTCACTTATTCCTATTTCATTGTTATATGCACCTGGACTTTTTTCACTATGTCCTATTACTATTCCTAGTAGTGGTTGTTTCTTTTCACCTATTAGTCTTTTTACTTCATTTAACATTATTTATAATCTCCTTTTAAATGTTTTGTTTTAGCTATATCTCTTTCATCTTGATATAAATCTGATT
>Ga0193952_1001186_pt1 | contig 10111 bp, 6 predicted proteins | sample BB_3_MG_FD_140368 | JGI IMG/M metagenome (GOLD analysis project Ga0193952, IMG submission 140368) | Microbial mat bacterial communities from the Broadkill River, Lewes, Delaware, United States - BB_3_MG | ecosystem: Environmental > Aquatic > Freshwater > River > Microbial mats | place: USA... | reverse complement strand
GGATATGAGCCAACACCTCGGCAGAATCACTAAAGCCACTAAATTCACTCACATCGGCCCCAACGATAAAGCTCTTCTCTTTTCCTGAACGCAGAACCAGGGCCTGAGGCTGCTGCTCCTTGATCAAATCCAAAACTGCTTCTAATTCTTGCAGAACCTCTTGAGACAAACTATTGACTGGACTCTCAGCTCGATCAAATGTCAGGTGAGCAACATCGCCATGATCCAATGTCCAGAACCAGTGTCGGAATAATTTTTCTGTGGTCATGTTACTCTCCTTTCACCTCGATCAACATCGCTCCACCTTGCCCCCCTCCGATACAGAGTGACGCGACACCTGTTCCTCCGCCCCTCCGACGTAAAGCCTGAAGCAGATGCAGAACGATCCGGGCACCACTGGCGCCAACCGGATGGCCTATAGCGACGGCTCCGCCGTCAACATTGAGGCAGTTCGGATCGATGGCCGGAATAACACTCAAATCACCCAGTTCTTGCCTCTGCCATTCATCATCGTCCAAGGCGGCCAAACAAGCCAGAACCTGGGCAGCAAAGGCTTCGTTGATTTCCCACAGATCGATTTCCCTGGCCGCATCAGCATGTTTACGCAGCAGAGCATCCATGGCGTAGACTGGCCCCAACCCCATCTCCTCTGGCTGTAAACCTGACCAGCTGGTATCGATTAACTGCCCCAGTATCGGCAGTTGGTAACGTGCTACAGCCTCTTCACTGGCGAGCACCAATAATGCGGCACCGTCAGTCACCTGAGAACTGTTAGCGGCAGTCACTCGCCCATAATGGCGATCAAAAAACGGTTTGAGTTTCGCCATACTGTCCTTGTTGGCCTCACGCCTCAACCCCTCATCGCTATTGACTGCCCGGCCATCGGTTGTGAACAGAGGGATAATCTCCTCAAAATGTCCAGCGTCAATACCGGTTGCTAAGCGGGTATGACTTTCGATGGAATAAGCATCCATATCCTCACGTGAAAGGTTAAAGCGCGTGGCCAGGTTTTCTGCCGTCTGCCCCATGAGCAGCCCGGTGGTCGGATCGGTTAAGCCTTTCAGTAGTCCGATGACAGGCTTGAAATGTCCGGGACGCAGGCGTGAAAAAATCTTCAGCTTGTCTCCAAAAGATTTAGCTTGCTGCCAGTCAGCCAGTAACCCGACCATGCTGTTCCCGAACAGTACCGGGGCATGACTCATCGCCTCTGTACCACCAGCAAGAATCAGCTCTGAATAACCGGCTGAAATTCTTTCTGCCGCTGTTGCCAAAGCCTGCATTCCAGAAGCACAGTTGCGCTGTACGGTCCAGGCAGTCACACCATTACCGCAACCAAGACGAAGAGATATCACCCGGCCGATGTTGGCTTCGTCGGGTGCCGGGATGACACAGCCGATAATCACTTCATCCAGATCTTCAGGGCTGAAGTTCTGACGCGCCAATAAGCCGCGCCCGGCAGCAACAGCAAGGTCGGCAGCGCTGAAAGGCCCTGGTCGTCCCTGCGCCCGCAAAAAAGGAGTTCTGGCTCCGTCAACAAGATACACAGGACGGGCATATCCAACCGGACCAGATTGTTTGTTTTTACTTGCCATAATATCCCTCCTTGAATCGGGATCAGTGCCATACGCTATGTTATGCGACAGACCGTTCACTGATTCAGGTTAAAATATAAAATCATCAACAGCGATCACCCGCTGACGCAGTTCACGTGCCTGCAGCACCAACTCTCGCTCAGCTTCATTGATAATCCCCAGTGTCACAGCTTGAGTCAGAGAATCAGACTGATCACCTGTCAGTTTTCCAGCTTTCATTTCCTGACGTAACTTCTTCTCCAGAGGATCGGTCGCAACCGCCAGATGCAAGGCTGCTTCCAGTTGCGTTTCTGGGTCTTCATCATCATCCGAAAGATACAGTCCGGCCGTCAGGAAATCGCGTAGCTCACCCGGTGCCAGGAGCGTCGCCGCTATTTCACGGCCCAACTTATCGTTCGGAGGTTGAAAGCGTGCGCCCAATGGGAAAATCAGCAAGTGCAGCAACCACCTTAAGGGCCAGGCCAGATTGCGTTGAATATCCAACAGACTATTCTGAATACGATAAAGTGAGCGCTGGCAATTCCACTCAAGCAACGCTGAATGATCGGCTGAATGATTATGATCCTCGGCATGCTTCAACACTGCCGAAATCATATACAGTTCGCTCAACACATCAGCCATACGACCGGTCAGCTTCTCTTTCAGCTTCAAGCCTCCACCCAGAGTTGCCATCAACAGATCACTAGTCAGGGCAAAGGCCGTACTAAAGCGGGTCGCCTGCTGATAAAAACGTTTATTATGAGAGGTTGTCACCGCAATAAAGTATCCCGCTGTCAGCCCGTAAAAAAGAGCCGAGGCAGTATTGCGCAAGGTAAACCCAACATGGCCCCAAAAAGCGTGATCGAACTGCACAAGACCTTCGGCACTATCCTTATTCTCAACAGCCTGAAATTCACGCAACACCCAAGGATGACAACGGATGGCGCCCTGACCGAAAATAATCATACTTCGGGTGAGGATATTCGCACCCTCAACAGTAATCCCAATCGGAATAGCCTGATACGCCCCAGCCAGATGGTTGTTCGGCCCAACACAGATTCCCTTGCCACCTTCAATGTCCATACCATCATTCACCACAGTACGCATCCGCTCGGTCAGGTTTTGTTTAACAATGGCCGAAATAACCGATGGCCGTGAGCCTTGGTCGAGAGCAGCACAGGTCAGATCACGGGCAGCATTCATCACCCAGGTTTCACCAGCGATACGGCTTAAGACCTCTTCAATCCCTTCAAAGCGGCCGATAGGAAGGTTGAACTGACGCCTCACTCTGGCGTAGGCACCAGTGTTACGAGCGACCAGTTTTGCAGCACCAAGACTTAAGGCCGGCAACGAGATTGCACGCCCGGCAGAAAGACAATCCATCAACATCTGCCAACCCTGACCAACACCATCAGCACCACCGATGACCTGATCAAGAGGGATAAAGACATTGCGTCCAAAGTTAGGACCAACCATAAAAGCGACATTGAGAGGGTTGTGACGACGACCGATGTCGATCCCCGGAGTTTTGACTGGAATCAGAGCACAAGTGATCCCCAGCTCCTGCTGATCACCGAGCAGCCCATCAGGGTCGGACAGCTGGAAAGCCAGCCCAAGCAAGGTTGCGATAGGGCCAAGGGTGATATAGCGTTTTTCCCAGTTGAGGCGGATGCCCAGAACCTCTTCACCATTCCACTGGCCATGGCAGATGACACCGCGATCTGGGATCGATGCGGCATCACTACCGGCATTAGGGCCAGTCAGAGCAAAACATGGAATCTCTTCACCACTGGCTAGACGGGGCAGATAATAATTACGCTGATCTTCAGTACCGTAATGCATCAGCAGTTCCGCTGGACCGAGTGAATTTGGCACCATGACGGTTACTGCAGCGGCAAGATTACGGGCTGCCAGTTTACTGATCAGATGAGAATTAGCCGTCGCAGAAAACTCCAGACCGCCATACTCTTTGGGAATGATGAGCGAGAAAAAACCTTTAGACTTGATTAAGTCCCACGCCTCGGGTGGTAAATCCCTTATGTCATTACTGATTTTCCAATTATCGAGCAAGGCACAAAGGTCATTGAGCGGCCCATCCATAAATTCCTGCTCTTCCGAACTGAGTGATGCAGGAGGAAGAGCCAAAAGCTTGCTCCAATTCGGTCTGCCACTGAACAGTTCGCCGTCCCACCAGACATCTCCGGCATCGAGCGCGGCCTGTTCGGTTGCTGACAGCTTCGGCTTCACTTTACGAAAAATTGCCAGTATCGGCTTGGTCAGAGCCATTTTCCGCAGTTCTGTCAGATTCAACAGTAAGGCGATGGCAATGAATAATCCCCAGAGAATAAACACCCCAACCCCACTCCAGAGCCAACTGGCGACAAGCAGGAAAACAGCGGCAACGAGTGTATGAATCACTCGCGAGACCTCAAAAACCAGAAGCATCCAGATCACGATAATAAATATCAGGGTCAGTAGCATACGAACCTCCTTATTTATCTTACAGAGAAGCTGGTCAATGTCGCCTTAATGACTCTCCTCAATTTTCGGTCAGTGTAGCGGGCGGAAGATCAGACAGGTTCTGATCCGTTATCTCCAGACCATGTCGATCCATAACTGCTTTCAATTTATCAAAGCTGCGGTAGAACTGCCCCAAAGTGATATGATAACCGTTCTGCATCGTCAGCTTTCTCATGGCACCACTCATGGGATTTTGGAAAAACATCGACGATTCCTGCCGATCGGGTTCAATCACAATGACATCGACATCAGGATGATCACGCCGACAGATTTCCAGTGCCAATTCAAACTTCTCCTGAATCCCTATCCTCTGTGCCTGTTCCCAGGCATAGGTTGCACCAAGACTGCGAATGTTGCCGCACTCCCCTGAGGTCAGAGTCGGCAGACAATAGCGATCAGTATCGTTACGCATCGGCACCCGTGGGTTCACAACAAAGATCAGTTTGGCACCCTTTTCAATGGCGATATCAAGATGGGCGACCCGACCGGTCAGAGCATCAACATAATCGCGCCCATGAATCTGATAGGGTTCAAAAAAGAAGGGGATCGCGCAAGAAGCAGTAATTGCCTGACTGATCGTCACCGGTACAGGCATCGGCTCATCATTGCCAAAGATGACACGTTCACCCAAATCGAGGTCATAGGCAGGGATATAAAGGGCTCGATCCAACAAAGAAAAATCGTTGCGGAGCCCCTCTCGGTAAAAGGAATGGCGCAAAAAGGCTTCCATATGTTCGATATGAAAGACCCCAGCGGGAAGCTGTTCCATCAGCATATGGAAAAAGTCACTGAACGAGAATGTCCAACGGTGACGATAGAAGCTATTGAGGATATTAGGGAAACTGACGATTAATTTACCAACAGAAGTTAGCAAACGCCAAATTTCAAAACGGTAAATATCAGAACGTGTGAAATTAAACGAAGAAGATTCGTTACGAACGATGGCCCGGTACATGTTAGCCGGACGCACTTTGTTCGCAACTAATGCCGAGATCACCGACCCACTGCTGATCCCCACATACATATCAAACCGCCGACAATTAAAACCACCTTTAAACAACTTGTCCAGAGCAGTCAGGACACCAATTTCATAGGCGGCCCCCATAATCCCTCCACCGGCAAGAACCAAGGCAGTTTTACTTTTCAAGCGTCTTTGGACTCCATTTTCAGCCATAGCCGCCTCCACATTATATACTTATTACGATACCATGGTTTAAACATCTGGCAACTGGTGGTGGGAGCGCTACCTAGTGGAAATCAGGACGAAAACGACTTTATTTCAATAGGTTAGTTTCATACTAAAACCATCAAGAAACTTAAAGATAAAACACTCAGAAGGGTCGAAACAACAACAACAGAGGTGACAAAATCGGGAACGATGTCATTCTCTTTTGCGATAATAGAGACAAGTACAGCGGCAGGCATAGCCGCTTCTAAAATTCCAGCAGCACTTTCCAACCGTGTCAGATTGAATGGTTGGACAATAAGCCAGGCAATCAGTGGAACTAAAACCAAACGGACTGCAGATGCGAAAAACACATCAGGAGTCAAATGAATTTTCCCCTGCTCACTCAGTTGCAATCCGAGAGAGAACAACATGACAGGAATCATACCATCAGCCAACAAGCCAATCATCCGGTCCAACATCAATGGGATGTCTATATTTCCTGCGGACACCAAACCGGCCAGAAGAGCAGACCAAAGTGCGGGTGTTTTTACAACATTCCACACAGCACCACGCGATCCGCCATGAGCCCAGCCAGCAGCACCAACACAGATGACAAAGGCCGTCATTGAAATAGAGACAAAATAGATTGTCGTTGGAGCAACAGCCGTTTCCCCTAAGCGGAAACGGATCACAGCTAACCCATAGTTCCCAACATTACCAAATGCAGCAATCATGATAAAAGCCGCTATCATCTCTTTTGAGCGCCCCAGAATTCGCCCGATTCCACCGGCAACAATCACTGCAGCCAAATGGGTCAAAATGATGAACGATATCATTTTTATGGCACTGGAAAAAGGAACCTGAGCACCACTGATGGCGTGAAAGGTAAATGCTGGAACAAAGATATAATAGGCTGTGCGAGTCAGAGTCCGAGCTTCAAGTTCCAGCTTTTTCCCTGAAAAAGCGCCAAGAAGAACTATGGCAAAAACAGGCAGGATGACATTGAGAAAAACATTAAAAAGTTCGGTCATAAATATCCAGCTTTTAAAGATGAATAATGGTATCAAATTCGGCAAGTATCAGATGACGTTTGAAGCATAAATATCATGCAGGTGTGATTAATGATCCACAAGCCCTTTTATCGTCTTTGACAGATCAAAAAGACTGTAAGGTTTCTGGATATATCCGGCCGCGCCAGCGTTAAGAATTTCATCGACCCGTGAATCATGACGGAAACCGGAGTTCAATAAAACCTTTACCTTAGGGTTTATTTTTTTGAGTGCAGCAAATGCTTCTTTACCTGACATCACTGGCATGACCAGATCAAGCAGAACAACACAGATATCATGCTGATACTGTTGATAAAGTTTAGCCCCTTGCAATCCATTCTCTGCTTTGAGTGTTTTGTAACCACAGGCCTGGAGAATTTCACTGGCATTATTACGGATCAACTCTTCATCATCAATGATCAGAATCACCCCCTCTCCAACTTCAAGCTCTATTCTGGGTCGAATGGAACCATTCAGCACCTTTTCCTCACAGACCGGGAGATAAATTTTAAAACTGCTACCAGCTCCGACTATCGATTCGACATTGATAAAACCATGGTGCTGCCGAATGATGTTAAAGACCATTGAAAGCCCAAGGCCGGTGCCAACTTCTTTATCTTTGGTTGTATAAAATGGTGTGAACATTTGTTCAATAACGCCGCTCTCCATGCCGATCCCGGAGTCAGCAATTGTTATTTGCCAATAGTCACCTTTGTCACGACCGGGCTGCTCAAACCCTATCACTTTATCAACCCAGATGCTGAGAATCCCTCCCCAGGGATCACCCTCCTCACGCATAATTGTCATAGCATGAGCAGCATTGATGCAGACATTCAAAAAAACTTGCTCCAAACTGTTTGCATCACCCTTGACAGAGATACCTTTATCGAAGTCGGTTTTGATTGTGATTGATTTATCAAATGAGTTTCTGCCGATCTGACTGACATTATTCAGAACATCAGATAAGTCAATTGGAACAACCTTCAAATCATATTTACGTGACAGCGTCAGAAGCTGGTTAACGATACCTTTTGCCCGCAGGGCTGTATCATCAATCGTATCCAGAGACTTAATCAGATCTGCATCGGAAACAGATCCATCCATTTCTCGCTTCAACTTCAGTAAGTCGACAGTCCCCAGAATGCCACCAAGAATATTATTAAAATCGTGCGCAATACCACCGGCTAAGGTTCCTACAGATTCCATCTTCTGAACTTGCTGAAGCTCCCGTTCAGTCCTTCGTAGTTCAGTGATTTCACGCGCCTCAGCAATAATAAAAATAACCTGTTCGCTCTCATCAAGAACCGGCTTCAATGAAATATCAAGATAGACTTCACGGACTTCATTGCTGTATCCCTCAAAACGGGAAACCCCTCCACCTTGAGCTTCTGAAAAAGCATCTTTCAATTGCGTGACCAACGTTGGCGAATGCCGCCACCATGGTGTTTCCCAAAATAGTTTTCCGAAAACATCAGCTTCTTTCAAATTACGAAAAGAGAGCGCGGTTTTATTGATTTTACAAACACGACCATCAGGATCGAGCAACGCAATAAATTGAAACGAATGGTCGAACAAAGTATGGAATGTTCGTTCGCTTCGTTCCCGTTCGTTGATTTCAGCTTCAAGCTGAACATGGTGCTCATTCAATTTTTCAATAAACTGGTTCAAATAACCCGCCAGCTTACCGACTTCATCATTACTGAATTGATCTGTTATCAAAACGACATCTGTCGCCGTTTTATTCTTAAAATGGGTGATAAGTTTTTTTAACGGATGAGTGACCAGGCTACTTAAACCAAAACTGGCGCCGAGAAGCAGCAGACCATAGAGCAAAAAAATCACCAAAAAAATTTGCTTCATCCCTGTCAATGGTTCATACAGTTCATCCAAATAGGCAGAGGAACCGACGACCCACTTATATTCCGGTAGAAACTCAAGGATTGAAATTTTTTCACGGACTTCACTCTCATCGGGATTTTTCCAACTATAATGAATCGTCCCTGTCTTTTGCTGCAGAACCTTTTTGGCAGCACTGACCGCCTCTGAATCCAGGCCTAGTTCATAGATATTTCCAGACAACAATGGGTGATAGATAGCATCGCCGTTTGTGCCAAAGATAAACGGATAACCACCTTCACCAAACTGGACCTGAGACAGGGCCTCACTGAGGTGTTCGGGATCAATCAGATAAGAAAATTCACTTTTGTATGTTGAAGCAGAAATGATCCAGTCCCATGGTTCAAAATAAACCATGTATAAAACTTTTTCTCTCGCTTCCCTTTCCCCAGGATTCTTCCAGCGGTATTCAATGTAACCCGTTTTCATACGAACCTGATCTTTAACAAATGGAAATGAAAGAATATTGCTACTTTCAACCTTCTTGTCACGATGAACAGGAACATTGCCCAGGCTATCGATACAATAAAAGTAACCTGATGTCCCGATAACCTGCTTTCCCAATATTTTTGCAGCCATTTGTTTTGCTTCAGGTTCACTTAATCTGCCATTCAGATGTTCTTCATACATGCTGGCAACAAGCAACAATTGGGTTTCGGAGATTGACTTCAGATGGTTTTCGATGGAGGAACTGGCTACAGATTGAACCAGGTTAGTAATCAAGTTTGTCGAAGTTTGCAGTTGATCTTTGATAGAAGTTTGCAATGACTGCTTGGCGCTATTATAAACAAAGAAAAAACCTGTCGACAGCGCAATAAGGCCGAGAAGGGAAAAAGCAAAAAACAGTTTATTGCGGATAGAGACTTGTCGCATTGAACCCTTTCATACTCAAATCAAGGCCATCAACATCTTATCAATACGGTCATTCCATATAAACTTAAACAGCAATTATTCTTTAGAATTCTAACAAATTCCTATAGAATTTATATTTTATTTTTTAGACTGGAGTCACCATGTATTTTGATTTAACCCTTTTCGGCAGCTATGAACTGGCCATTTTTGTCAAAATTATGCTCGCCACCCTGGCCGGTGGCCTTATCGGCCTCGAACGAGAAAAACATGGCCGACCGGCAGGCCTGCGGACGCACCTTCTAGTTTGTGCCGGATCCTGCTTGATGATGCTGGTTTCTGAAGCATTCTTCCTTAAATATGGTGATTTTCAAGCGACAGGTGTTGTCCGCCTTGATCCAGGTCGAGTTGCCGCGCAAATTATCACAGGTATCGGCTTTTTAGGAGCGGGTGTCATCATCAAGGAAGGTTTTATCGTTCGAGGCCTGACAACCGCCGCCTGCCTGTGGATGGTCGCAGGAATTGGCATGGCGTTCGGCATGGGGATGATCAACATTGGTCTGGTCGGGACATTTGTCGCCCTGTTTTCTTTGATTATCCTCAAAAAACTGGAACCCAGAATCACCAAAGATCGCTACTTACACCTGTCCGTCACAGCAACAGCGACACCTGATATTTATCCAAAACTTGAAACTATTTTTTCAAATAATGACCTTCGGATCTCAAGCGTTGAGTCCGATTGGCACATTCAGGAAGATTCCGTTGTTCACCGATTTGTCATCACCCGACAGAAAAAACCAATCGGCCGGGACTTGAGTCACCTCATTGCTAATATCGACGGAGTCAACAGAGTCCACTTCAAATAGACCCGCTTTTGAAGAAACACAAAAAAATAGAGAGTGGGCAGCAAGATCGATGTCCACTCTCCTTTCAAGAATCGACCGACCTGTTATACGCCTGCTTCATCCTCCGGAATAATTTCTGTTTCGGCACAACCAGCCTCTTTCCAACGCACAACACTCGGATGCTTAAGAAGCAGAGCAGAATACTTTTGAGCG
>Ga0193952_1001183_pt1 | contig 10120 bp, 9 predicted proteins | sample BB_3_MG_FD_140368 | JGI IMG/M metagenome (GOLD analysis project Ga0193952, IMG submission 140368) | Microbial mat bacterial communities from the Broadkill River, Lewes, Delaware, United States - BB_3_MG | ecosystem: Environmental > Aquatic > Freshwater > River > Microbial mats | place: USA... | reverse complement strand
GAGAGCAAAATAAAGATATACCGATTATAGTATTATCAGCACACAGTGAAGTGAATTATTTTTTAAATACGATTAGACTAGGTGTTGATGGATATATTTTAAAACCAATAGAGTTAAGTGTTTTTACTGTCGTTTTACAAAATGTTGTAAATAAAATAAATTTAAAAAAAGAAAACCTTGAATATAAAAAGAATTTAGAAATTCAAGTACAAAACGAAATTGAAAAAAGACTTTATCAGGAAAAAATATTAATACAACAAAGTAAATTAGCTGCTATGGGAGAGATGATCGATGCCATTGCACATCAATGGAAACAGCCTTTAAATATTATGTCTTTACAAACAGATATGCTTCAATATGATTATGAAGATGGATATATAAATAAAGAATATATCGATACACACATTGAAAAGTTTCAACAGCAAGTAACGCATACTTTAACTACTCTTGATGAATTTCGGAAGTTTTTTAGACCAAATAGTGAAAATCAAAAATTTAAAATTTCCGATACTATAGACTCTGTATTGGTATTGGTAAAGGATGAGTTCCTTAAGAACAAAATTAAAATCGAACAAAAGATACAATGTGATATTCAGATTATGGGTCATGAAAATGAATTTAAACATCTTATTTTAAATATTATCAATAACTCTAAAGATGCTTTTATTGAGAATAATATTGAAAACAGAATAATTACAATAACTTTGAACAATTTTAAAGATTCTTTAAAACTTGAGTTAATTGATAATGCTGGTGGAATACCTTTAGATATAATAGATGATATATTTAAACCAAATATTACAACTAAACCTATTGGAAAGGGGACAGGTATCGGATTATATATGTCTTCTCAAATTGCAGAAAAAATAGATGGGAAGTTGCGTGTTGAAAATATAGGTAATGGTGCAAAATTTATTTTTGAAAAACTTTATGAATAAATTTTTCTTTAATTATATATTTTTTTTTATTATTCTTCACTGCTCTGTCATGGGACATACAACTCCATCAGATTTTGAAAATACTCTGGGAGAAGAAGAGAAAAAATTTGTCAAACAAAATATAATTACTATAGGGGTAGAAAACTGGGAACCTATTATTTATAGTGATGGGCTAAATGATATCAATGGAATAAGTGCTGATTTTATAAAACATATTATGGCTGATTTTAATGTAAAAGCGAAATATGTTGTTAAGCCTTGGCATGAATTATTAGATGATTTTAAAAATAAAAAAATCGATATACTTCCAGCAACATACTACACTAAAAATAGAGCACAACATGGTCTTTTTAGTACGTCATATTTTAAAGTAAAAGAGTATTTATTTGTGAATCAAAATAATACTACTATTTCAGGCTTTAAAGATTTAGAAAATAAAAAAATTGCTATTGTAAATGCTTACGGGACTATTGAAAAAGTAAAAAAACTATTCCCTTCTATAGAGATAATACAAACAAAAGATATTCATGATTCTATATCTTTATTATTAGAAAATAAAGTAGATGCTATTTTTGAATCACAATTTGTGGTAAACAGTTATTTAAATAATAATGTAATTAGTGGAGTAAAAGCAATAACTCAAAATAGTTTCCCCTCTTCAAATATTCATTTATATATTAATATGAATAAACCAATAGTATATTCTATTTTTCAAAAAGGGCTCAATACAATAGACCAAAAAGTTCAAAATACAATTTTAAGTAAGTGGATAGGAGAAAAAAAATATATCCAAAAACCTCTTTTATTTACAAAAGAAGAAAGAAAGTATTTACAAAAGAAAAAAGAGCTAACTATTTGTATTAAGAAAAAATGGTTCCCTTATGAGGGAATCCAACACAATCAAATTTCAGGTATCGGAGGAGAATATCTTTTAGCTATTCAAGAAGTAACGGGTATAAAATATAAGATATACAACCCAAAAGAAGAAGATTATACAAAAGAGTTTATAAAAAAATATAATTGTGATATAAAACCTCTTCGAATGAAATCATATATGACACATCACACTTATTTTACTGCTTCTAATTCTTATTTAACTGATCATCTTGCTCTTATAACAAAGATTGATGAGCCTTTTGTAAATGATATGAAGAGTTTAGAAGATAAAGTGTTTTTGATTAATAAAAATAGCCATGGTGTAGTGATGCTTGTGAAAAATAAATTTCCCACTTTAAAAATACAATTAGTATCCAGTAGACAAAAAGGGCTAAGTATGATTAGAGATGGTAAAGCATTTGGATTTCTTACATTATCTTTAATTGCCTTTCATGATATACAAAAAAAGTATGCTTCCTCATTAAAAATTATGAACCATTTAGGAACTACTACTTTTGGAATTGCAGTACGAAGTGATGATAAGATTTTATTAAATATTATAAATAAAATATTGGATTCTTTTTTAGAAGAGAAAAAAATAAGTATTTTAAATAAATGGATATCCATTACAAGAGATGGGGTTAAAAGTTTTACATATATTTATTATATTATTTGTATTGCAATTTTTATTTATCTAGTTATTTTATATCGACATAAATTATTAAAAAAGCAAAATAATCAATTACAAAAGATGATAAATAATGCAACGGTAGATTTAAGACAAAAAAATAAATCATATTTAAACTCTATAAAAAATTTTCAATATCTCTTTGATACAACAATAGAGGCAATTTTTTTACATGATAAAGATGGAAAAATTGTTATGGTGAATAAATCTGGTATAGAGATGGCAGGTTTTGAAACTATGTATGATATTTTAGGTAAAAATATATATGATTTTATACCACAATATGAGATGCCAAAGATATCAAAAGCATTTAAAATGAAACAAACAAAACTTTTTGAGATGGATTTATACAAAAGAAATCATACTATCTTTCCTGCACTTGTATCTGGACGGGACATCATAAAAGATGGAAAATCTTTACGACTTAATACAGTAGTAGATTTAACTGAATTAAAACAAAAAGATAAACTCATACAAGAGCAGTCAAAATTGGCACTTATGGGTGAGATGATCGGTATGATTGCACATCAGTGGAGACAACCACTGAATGTAATTGGTGCTATAAATATGAAAGTAGAAACAAAATTAGAATTTGGGGAGAGTATTGATGCTGAGTCATATAAATCCATTAGTCAAGATATAGTTTCTCAATTAGAATTTATGTCTAAAACCATAGATGATTTTAGAGATTTTTTTAAACCAGCTACTGGAAAAAAGAAAACATCATTTCATCAAATATTGAATCTAGTTTTATCTATGATTGAAGTGTTAATTGAAAATAAGGGGATAAAATTGGAGATTGATGTTCAATCTCAATCAACTTTTGAAAGTTTTGAAAATGAACTCACACAAGTACTATTAAATCTTATTAATAATTCTATTGATGCTTTGATTGATAACTGTATAGAAAATCCATTTATTAAGATAAGTATATTTGAGAAAAATGGTAAGTATATTTTAAAACTAGAAGATAATGCAGGTGGAATCCCTATTTCTATTATCAATCATATCTTTGAACCATATTTTTCTACGAAAAAAGAAAAACACGGTACAGGATTGGGTCTGTATATGTCAAAAGTTATTGTAGAAGAACACTGTAAAGGAGAACTTTCTGTCGTAAATACGGAAAAAGGAATTATTTTTAATATTATATTAAATAAAAAAAAGAAAGACAATGACTGAATTAAAAAATAATTTATATCAAAACTCTCAATATATGACTATATTGTATGTTGAAGATGATAAATATATAGCACAAGAAGTTAGTGAAATATTAACAAGATTATTTAAAAAAGTAATTTTAGCAGTTGATGGAGCTGATGGAATTGAAAAATACAAAAAAAACAAACACCAAATAGATTTAGTTATAACTGATATTATTATGCCAAATAAAAATGGGATAGAGTTAATTACAGAGATAAAAAATATTGATAAAAATATATTATGCATAGTGATATCTTCTAGTACAGATACTGAGTATTTAATAGATTTGATTAGCTTGAACGTAGATGGTTATTTAATAAAACCAGTTAGGTATCTGCCTTTGTTGGAAATTATGTATAAAGTTTTACAAAAAAAGATTTTAAAAAATGAAAACGATGACTACAAAAATAATCTTCAAAAAATAATTGAAAAAAAATCCGAAGAATTAACACTTCGCTATTATACCGACCCTTTGACCAAATTGAAAAATAGAACAGCACTTTTTGAAGATATTGAAAAATATAAACCTAATAAATTGATGATAATTGATATTAATAGATTTTCTGCTATCAATGACCTTTATGGATATGAAGTTGGAGATGAGGTACTTTTAATTGTTAAAGATAGGTTAGAGAAAATTTTAAATAGTTCATGTGGATTATATAAAATTGCTGCAGACCAATTTGTCTTTGTCCATTTAGATAAATTTGTAGAGGTTAATTGTCAAATATTTTTGCAAAAAATACAATCACATATAAATGAAACTTCCATTCATATTACTATAAATGGAATCGAAATCGAAATATTTATTAATATTATTGTTGGAATTGTTAAAGATGTAGCAAAAGAAAAATTATTTGAGTCTGCAGATTTAGCTCTTCATTATGCGAAAAAAACAAATCAATCTTCAGTAATTTTTAATCCCGAGATAACGGAGATCATGAATTATAAAAAGATTTTTACTTCTATAAGTTTAGTGAAAAAGGCATTTGAACAGGATAAAATAGTTCCTTTCTTTCAACCTATCGTGAAACCAAATGAGACTACTTATGAATGTTTAGTTCGTCTTATAACAGAAAAGGGTGAAATAATTTCTCCTATTTCATTTTTAGAAGAGATAAAACAAACCTCATATTATACAAAATTAACTCAAACGATGATACAAAAATCATTTGAATTTTTTCACGATAAAAAACATAGTTTCTCTATAAATTTATCATTTGAAGATATTGAAAATATACATATTGTAAGTTATTTAAAAGAGAATATTAAAAAATATAACATTAGCTCAAAATTAATTATAGAAATACTTGAAAGCGAATCAATTGATAACTTTGAAAGTGTAAAAGAATTTATAAATGATATGAAATTATACGGAATACGAATTGCTCTGGATGATTTTGGTTCTGGGTATTCAAATTTTGCGTATATCTTAGAATTTAAACCAGATTATATAAAAATTGATGGCTCTATAATTAAAAATATAGCAACTGACAAAAAAGCGTATGTTATCGCAAAAACAATAGTTCAATTTGCAAATGAGCTTAATATTAAAACAATCGCAGAATACATTTATTGTAAAGAGGTATATGAAAAAGTATTAGAACTAGGAATAGATGGTAAGCAAGGCTATTTTGTAGGAAAACCTGAGCCTTTTTTATTAGAAGGAGATTAAAAAAATGAATATTTTAATAGTAAATGATGATATTAAATGTTTACAAAAAATTACAAAAATCATAAAAAGTGCATCTCTTGAGTATAACATTACAACTACTCATTTAACAACAGAGGCAATAGAATTGGCACAAAAAAATAAAGTTGATTTAATTATTATAGATTTTGTGATAAAAGATGTTAGTGGAATTTGTATTGTACAGTCTTTACAACATATTAAAAAAACAAAAACTATTCCAGTTCTTTTTGTAGTAAAACATATAGACAAAAAATTTAAAAAATATGGTTTTGATGCAGGAAGTATAGATTATATATTAAAACCAATAGACCCACATTTATTAAAAAGTAGGCTTACTTTATATAGTACTATTTTAAGTCAAAATAAACTTCTTTATAATACAAATAAGCTTTTACGAAAAGAGATACATAAGGAAAAAAATAAAGCTAAACTACAAGAACACATGCTCGTACATCAGAGTAAAACATCGTTAATGGGAGAGATGATAGGAGCAATTGCACATCAATGGAGGCAACCCTTAAATATTATTGCTACATCTATGATAAATCTTGAAACAAAAGCAGAATTAGAGATTTTAGATTTAAATGAGATAAAAAGAATTAACTCTAAGATAAATGACACTTTATGTTTTTTATCTCAAACAATTGATGATTTTAGAAACTTTTTTCTTTTATCTGAACATAAAGAAAACAGTAACTTAATAGAAGTAGTTGAATCAACAATTGATATAGTTAAAGCACAATTTACAGCTCATAATATAAAAATAAATTTTGATTATCAAAAAGAAGATTCTTTTTATTATTTAAGTTATTATAATGAATTAAGGCAAGTACTTATGAATATATTAACAAATAGTAAAGATGCAATAGAATTAAAAAAAGAGAAACATATAGAAGGTGAAATAAACATAAAACTTGTAAAAAAAGATCAAAGTTTTAGAATTAGTTTAAGTGATAATGGTGGTGGGATAGATGAAAAAATCATAAAAAAAGTATTTAACCCATACTTTACAACAAAATTTGAAGATCAAGGTACAGGAATAGGGCTCTATATGTCAAAAACAATAATTGAACAATTTCATGATGGGAAAATAAATGTATACAATCAAAATGATGGTTGTTGTTTTGAAATAAGCTTATTTTTCTAATAAATAAGGAAGTGCATTTAAAATTTATACTCTTTTAGTATAAATTTCTCTTTCCCCTCTCTCTTTTACTTTGATATCTTTTTCGTAACTCATCCCTAGTTTTTTGAGTATGTTTTTAGAAACTTCATTTTCTTTATGTACAAGTGCATAGGCGTATGATTGTTTTAGTCTTTTTTTGATGAAGGTTATTTCTGACTGTGCAATCTCTTTTGCATATCCTTTGTTTCGATATGCTTCAGCTATAATAAAACCAAATTCATACTGCTCTTTTCCTAAATCTTCAGACTTTAAAACACCTGATATCCCTACAAGTTGTCCACTAGACTTTTCAAATAAAGGAGCTAATCCTACAATCGCATTATTTTTACAGAAGTTTTTATATATAAACTTCTTAGTCTCTTCTATTGTAAATGCTTTTTGTCCAAAAGTGTATTTCATCGTATCTTCTTTTGAAAATATTAAGTCGTGCAATACCTGCGAGTCTTCTTTTTCTATTGTCTTTAATATTAATCTACTTGTTTCTAAAATAATCATGATATTCTCTTCATTGTTTTCTTTTTTTGTATTGTATCTATAACTAACTAAAATAAATTATTTCATTCTAAAAATTTCTGCTTTTTCAAATTTTCTTTGATAATCGTAATATATAGATTTAAAGTTGTATAATACAAAAAATATTAGAAAAGAGAAAATAGGTTGTGAATGGAAGAGATTAAAAGTAGCGAAGATGGAAGAATAAAAGAGTTTATATCATTACGCCAATCAAATGTAGATGGGAATAGTGTCGTAGTAGAGAGTAAAAATGTATTTAAAAAATTATTTGAAAATAATATCAAGATTCATAAAGTATTTATCACTTCAGAAAATGCTGATTTTATAAAAGAAAATTGTAAAAATAGTGACTTTCCTATATATACAGCAAACACAGAGCTTATGAAAGAGATAGTAGGCTACAAGATACATCAAGGGATGATGGCATTAATAGATAAACCAAAATATATCAATTTTTCTGATATTTCCGGTGATGTTTTTGTTTTAAATAGTTTAACATCTCCTGAAAATGTAGGCTCGATAGTTCGTTCTTGTGCTGCTTTTAATATCAAAACACTCATCATCGATGAAAAAACATGTTCCCCTTTTATACGAAGGTGTATCCGCGTTTCTACTGGAAATCTGTTTAATATAAATGTATATAAAAGTACAAATCTGAAAAAAGATTTAAGAGAGTTACAAAAAAATGGTTATACTGTACTTTCAACTGCAAATGCCAAAAATGCTATAAGTTTACAAAACTATACTTTTACGCAGAAAAGTGCCGTTATCATTGGAAATGAAGGCTATGGAGTAGAGCCAGAAATTATGGATCTATCTGATAGCATTTTAAAAATAGATATAAGTGAAGATGTCACAAGTTTAAATGCATCTATTGCAGCATCTATAATTTTATTTAAACTTAATAGCTAATATAGACTGCTAACGTACAATTTTTGAATACGATTCTTTTTCAAGTTCACTTATTTGAATAGTTATAGAAAATGGTTTTATTTGTATCTCTTTAAATTCATTGAGAACTGCATCTGATAATTTTTTTCGTTGTTCTATCGTTCGCCCAGAAAGTATTTTAATATCTATATGTATAAAATTTTCCCTTAACTCTGCTGTTTGATAATGCTCAAATGCAATAGCTCTTGTTTTTATATCCAAAGGTGTAAATAATTTTGAGCCTAGTGCACCTTGATATGTTTTGGTCATCATCTCTTGAACTGAAATCTCTTTTTCTATCTCTTTTGAATACTCTATAATACAATGTGGCATTTTAATTCTCTTTTTCTAAATTTCTAATTTGTTTATTTAACATAGATGATAATAACATAATAGCACATATAGCCCCAAAAAGTGCAAGTGCCATATCTGACTGAGTATCCCAAACGTAGCCTTGTGTCCCTAAAAAGGCTTCTGCCTCTTCTCCTGAAAGTTCAGCCACAAACCATTCTATTAGTTCATAAAAAGCACTAAATGCAAGACAGAAACAAACTATTAAAAAATTTTGCCAGTTTGTGCCATTGATGATTTGTTTACGGATGAAAATCTCTTTTGCAATAATGGCTGGTACAAATCCTTGTACAAAATGTCCTACTTTGTCATAGTTATTTCGTTCAAGTTCAAAATATTCTTTTATTGTGTCAAATAATGGCACTTCGGCATAGGTATAATGTCCTCCAACCATCAAAATAATACAATGTATTAATATCAGAACATAAGTTAAAGGTGTAAGCCTAAAAGTGTTATATGTAATAGCTAAGATAAAAAATCCAATAATAGCAGGTATAACTTCTAAAAACCAAGTAAATTGATCTTTTGGGTTTATCCCTGACCAAAGTAAAACAATACAAAATACCACTATCCATACAATTTTCATAATAATTCCATTAAATTTAATATATGTTATTATATCAAATAAAATATTTATAATAAAAGGATAGGTCTCTATGCAAACGATAAAACTATTTTGTGATGGAAGTGTGAATCCACAGAAAAAAATAGGATTTGGTACGTATTTTATATATAAAGATACAGATATTTTAGAAAGAGTAAAAGATAAAATATACACAAAAAGATTTGAAAATACATCCTCTACAAAACTAGAGTTAGAAGTATTATTGTGGGCATTGGATGATAGTGAACTTTTAAATAAAGAGATACACATTTACACCGACTGTCAAAATATCTTAGGTTTAGAGTCCAGAAGAGAAAAATTAGAGTCAAATAACTACAAAAATGCAAAAGGGAAATTACTTAATAACCATGAGTTATATAAAGCATTTTACGAAAAAATAGATACTTTAAACTGTACGTTTATAAAAGTAAAAGGTCATAAACCATCAAATCAAAAAGATTTGATAGATGATCTGTTTACTTTGGTTGATAGAGGGTCTAGGGATGCTTTAAGGGATAATAATTGAATCCAAAAGCATTCACACTTTTTGAAGTACTTATCTCTCTAGTTATCTTAAGTGTTATGATGCTTTCACTTACAAAACTCTATATAAAAGATGATACGATACAGACCTATTATGAACTGCAAAGTATCGAAAATGAGTATATAGAAACAGGAAGTATAAATAGTAGTGAAAATATTAAACTAAAACATAATTAAACTTAAGTATACTTCCGTCAATGAAAACAATACAATCCGCTACATTACTAGACTATGCTTTACTTTTATTACTTTCTACTATGTGGGCAAGTGCATTTGTAGGTATAGAGTTCGCACTTACTGGATTTGATCCATTTTTTATAGCATTTTTACGAATATTTTTTGCTTCTTTATTTTTATTATGTGTAGTATATATAAAAAGACTCTCTTTTCCTAGAGATGCTAAAACATGGGCTATGCTTTTACTCATAGGTGTACTTAATAACGCAATGCCTTTTTACCTTATATCATGGGGACAACAATATATAAGTGCAGGTACATCAGCAGTGATGTTAGCAATGGGTCCATTTGTAGCTTTAATAGTATCTCATATCATAACAGAAGATGAAAAAATCACTTTTTTTAAAGTAGTGGGTGT
>Ga0193952_1001180_pt1 | contig 10130 bp, 5 predicted proteins | sample BB_3_MG_FD_140368 | JGI IMG/M metagenome (GOLD analysis project Ga0193952, IMG submission 140368) | Microbial mat bacterial communities from the Broadkill River, Lewes, Delaware, United States - BB_3_MG | ecosystem: Environmental > Aquatic > Freshwater > River > Microbial mats | place: USA... | reverse complement strand
TTATTGCAGCACTTAATACCTAGCAGCAGCTCCTTTTCGCCCACTATAAACCACTTCTAACTCAACCCTAGTTATAGATTTATTTGCTAATAATTCATTATATACAGCCATAAGATCGTCTGTATTCTTTGGCGTAATTCTAACGGTATTTTTCGCTATTTTGGTTATATTCTTATAGGGTATATCCAGTATTTCATCAGGTTTCGTTATTACAACAAAAGTACCTTTAACCGTTCCCTGTTCAGACATATTAATCTGGCGAACCTTGCTTCCTTTTTGTAGTTTTGTCCCCATAAATATATATTTTTCACCATTGAATGAAATCGATCTTTTGCCTTTTTTTATTGAAGTTGCCTGCTTTGCTTCTATTTCTTCTTTTGTGGCTCTAGTATTTTCATCATGTTGAATTGTGTTGCTTGATAGAATGACTTCTTCTTGCGTGTTACCTGCTTCTGATACCGTTTTATGCTCTGATTGAGAACATGAAGTAATTAAAAAGCAGAAGCAAAAGCTAACAATTAAATTGTCATTGTTTTTCATTTTAACCCCTTTTCTCATCCTAAAATAGATTAAAAAGCCAGCTAAAAAGCTGGCTTTTATTCACTAAACTTTTTAAATAACCTAAATTCAGATTATTTAATACTTACGACGACGTAATAAAGTTAAAGGTAGCAGTAACAAAGTTAACCACGTTGTTGAACCACCACTCGATTTAGTGGTCGGTTGAGTCGTTTGTGTAGCAACATCTGTAACTTTAACTGTTATTGTATTAACCACATCATCAATACCGTCACTAACTGTTGCCTCAAATACAAGTTCATCGCCACTTGCTGAAACGTCTGGCGCCGTAAAACTGACAGACGCTAAATCACTTCCCGTGAGAGTTACTGAGGTTCCTGAAACTTGAGCCCAACTATAGATCAGTGTATCACTATTGGCATCTGTGGCGGCAACAGATAAGCTAACACTAGTACCTTCTTTAACACTTTGATCACCACTTGTAGTCACTACAGGTAAACGATTATCACAGGCAAAGCTATCACCAGCAACAATATCAGAGAAAATGCTAGTTTGAATATTTGTGAAAGTTATATCATCAATATACCATCCAGCATCAAAACCGTAATCATCTGGCTCAGGAACAAAAGCTGAGTCTGTTGCTAAGCGGAATCGGAATTCAACTTGATTACCATTCAAGCTTTCACCAAAGTTAATGGTTTCCATGCCATTATTTGAACCTGAAAATGTAGCACGACCTGCAATAGCAGCTCCAGTGTCAGATATTGCAGTATCCGTATAACCATCACCTAAAAATTCCCCCCCCATGTCAGTAACATCAGCCCAATCTCCGCCATTAACACGTACTTCTACCACAGCACCATCATAACCTTCTTCCATGTTATATAAATGCCAGAAACTAATAGTATAATCACCACTATAACCAACTACCATCGGCTGTGTTTGATAAGCAACATCTGAGATAAAGCTATTAGCTGTGGCAGCAATCAAGCCATCATCAGCATCCCATTGATCTAACATCCAAGTGCTATTAGCCATTTCACCGCCATCGATAACGACTTCAGTAAAATCATGCAAACGCGAAAGCGTATTTAAGTCATCATATTGTGTTGTACCAACCAATTCACGAGGTACAAAATCAACATTTACTGTTGTTGATATTAAGTACTCGGCTGCTTCGACACCGTCAACAAGATCAGGAACAAACTTAAGTATTAGTTCATCACCTGTATTGGCCTCATTCAGCGTAAATTCAATAGGCGCACTCGTAGCAGAAGCAAACATTGCTACATCACCTAAAGTAATTACCCCGCCATTAGCAAACGTTACGTCATGGTCACTTTCAACTACAACAGTGCCAGATAGCCCTGATAACGCGGCATTACCGCCATTTTTAATTGTAAAACTAACAGTACCAGTTTCACCTTTATCAAGAATATTATCGTTTGAACAATATCCAGACGTTAAACCGTCATAATTGGTATTTAACTTATGTTCAGTAACAGTAAAGGTATCTAAATCAGTTTTGTATGATTCAACTACACCAGCATGATCAGTTGAAAAGCGGCTTGGCGACACGGCACCAAGTCCCATACCACGGCGCGCAAATGCACCTAAAATAAGTTTATAATCTTCTTGGTCATTAGCGTATGCCGCCGCTAACAAGGCATCTCGTCCCTCGGTAAAGGTTGGCGCCATCGGCATCATTTTATAACTTGAAACAAGGTAGTCTTTCATCAAGCTTTTTGCTTCTGCAAAGGTATGACGTTCATCATTAACCATAGCAATAAATGAATCCCATAACATTGCTGCATATACTGCACCCGATGCATGTACTTCGGCATCGGCTTCAACATCAGCAAATGTTGCGGGATTAATATCCATATCTGTAGAATAAGGATATTTACGAATACCTGAAACAAAGCTCGCAACATAGGTTGTATCACCATATTTACCAGCATAATTTTCATTGCCTAGCACTAAATTATCATCTGCATCAGAAGCGAAAAGCAAGGCATGAAAATCACCAAAGCCTTCCCCCATAGAGGTAGCTTGATTACTGCTTAGGCCTGAACCATTGCCCACTAAGCGGTTGCTGATATAGTGCCCCCATTCATGAGCAACAATAGCATTGTCCCAAGAACTATCTTTAAATACACGAGAGAGGTCATTTTTAAACATCTCAATTGAAACCGTTTCACCAGCATCAATTAATGCATAAATAGCAGCACCCTCATTTTGTGAAATTCCCATGCTTGGAATGGTAACCGTATCATCACTTCCTCCCATAGCAGATGGGTCATCGCCGTCTTTATTATTTGCTATCAACACAGCGATAGCGCCTGCTTCTTGAGCGTTTTTAACTTTCTCGGTGAAATTACAAGAACCACGGTCGATAATTGCGATTTTGCCAACAAGATCGGCACCATTGATGGCTTCTTCACATCCATCACGAGTAGGTTCCGTACCGTCTTCAATACGAACTAACTCACCTGAAACTGAAAACACATCGGCACCAAAACTAGAAATTTGTACGTACTCTAATAAGCCTATACTCGCATGTGAAGTAGCCGTTACACCATAATCAACGCCATTAACAGCTTGCGTGGTTTCCCATAAATACATCTGCATACGGGGTGAAGAACCATCGGCTGGCGTAGACATATTTGCATTATCAAATCCTGAATTATCTTGTACTTCTACATTAAGAGCATCGCCTTCAACACCGCCACGACCATAGTTTAGTGCCTGAGCGTTACCCGCGGCTTCATCAAAACCATGATCATAATAATCATCATGTAAGTAGTTATTCATGAGAAATAAGTTAACAATGGCCGCTTTACGATTGTTCATTGAGTATTCTGCTTCTGCATCATTGTACTTATAATCAAAGGTATTAGCCGTGGTCACTTCTGCTACATAATCACCATTCGTAAACCCTTGTGGTGGCACAGCATCAACATAGGCTGTAACATTGTTACCCTCTGTCGTTGTTGCATTATCAGCTAACCAAGCATCTTTAGTACTAATTGGGCCATGTGATAAGGTTACTAAAGGGGCATCTAAATATTCTGCTGTTAAATAAGCATCAACATCACTACCAGCGGGTGCAGGCATCACATTACCATGCGGACTATCCCATGGTTTTCCGTCTGCATCAGCATAAATACGGTAGTTAAAATCAGCGGCATGACTGGTTAAATTCTTTTTAAATAAAACATCACCTGTTTTCGCTGATATAACATAAGCATAATATTCTGAATTACGACTATCAAAATCTCCAGTTTCAACTTCGACATAATGAGCAGCGATTAATTCATTTTTATGCTCAAAAAATACCTTTTTAGCCCTTGGTTCACCAAGTATTATTTTACTATTTGAAGTATTGTTTACTTTAAATTTTTCGTACTTGTCATCTGAAATATTAGCAACAAGTGTCACTGAACTACTATCTCCACCCATTGCTGAAAATGCGGCACTAATCGAACTAGCAGAATGACCAAAAGCACTATCAATATTTTTAATCACTGAAACGGCTGACTTATTCGCTGATTTGCCAATAAAGTAACCTGACGAAGCAACTAAGTTGAACTCTCTGTCCATCATGATGTTGTATTCGCGATTAAACACTTCAACACCCGCAACTTCTTGTTTGTATTTAGCTATTTTTGCGCCACGCCCCAAGTCATGTATATTCGCTAATACAGGCTTGCCTAAATTTTCATTCGCTTTATTAGCACCCGTTAACTGCTTTAAATAAAAATCTGCTGCGAAAGCATTTTGATGATCGACGGCAATAGCCCCCATATTCGGTTTCGTGGCTTGCTTGGCAGCCCATTGGAATGTTGTTTTACCAAGTTGGGCGTCAAATTGGTTTGTCATTCCATTTATCGAGTCTTGGCTCGTTTGTTTCTGCGCAGGGCTATTTTTTGGTGATTTGATCTTAGCTGGAACATTAAAATTTTCAGCGAGACTTCCTGTTGCTGTTGCTGAAAGTGCTGCTGCAATAACGCTGGCAACAAGTGATTTTTTTAAATTCATGAAAACTCCTTTAGTATTATTACTTTATTCTTAGCAAATGATTAATTCATTTATTTTATTGTGATATACGATTAACACACTAAACCAAAATAGTAATAAAAAACAGCATGTATACATAAATATTACATCTTATTTACAAACGTTCGTATTAAAATATTCACAACAGTGCTCTAAAAAGTAAACGTTTATTACGATATATAGTCCCTACTTGTTGCTGTAACTATCAAAAATACCTTTTAATTATAATTACCTCGTTTATCTTAAACCATTCAAGTAATTCTAGTATTATATATTTCCAAACGGAGTCTTTAGGTGACAAAAGTAATTATTCTTATCTTGGACCTCAAAAAAATCCTTACTTACTGTTATAATCTACTTATGTCCCAAAAAAATGCCTTGAATTATTATGGTTACAGACAAAGAAGGTTACATTTATTTAATTGAATATTTAACTGAACATTTGAGTTTATTTGAGAATATGCTTCCTGTAGATCCTAATGCTGACACGGTTATGACAGTAATTGAAGAAGAACTAAGTGAACAAATAATTTCTGTTTGTAATCAAAACGAAGCACTAGCACCAAATCAACGCAACGCAATTATTAGTGAAGTTGATACAATTGTTTGTGATCTTGAAGAAGTGTTAGCCAGGGTCCTCAACAACCCAATATCTGAACAGCAAGCTATTTTTATTAAAGAATTCTCATCCTTAATTAAAAATCTATTTGATACCGAAATAAATTCTTTATTAGCAACTAATAATTAATTGTTTAAAAAATGTAAGAAGCATATTTGTTAACTTGGTGATTAACTAAATAACTGTCATTATAATAAATATTTTTACAGAATATTATTAGCTAATCACAAGGAAAAACCATGGTGGCTTCACCTTTGCGCTCGTTTACATTTATTATTTCATTATTATTAATATCTCACTCCACTTTAGCTACTCAATCTAACAATGCTCCAACAAAAAATAGTCAAAAAGTCACCGTAGCACAAGCTCAATCATTATTATTCTATCCTGAGAATAAAGCTACAGCACTAGCTCAAGCGATTAACCACGCAAAAGTACCTGCGCAAATTGCGGCACAAGTTCTCAATATCAATGTTCAATTGGGCAGCATAGTTAAAAAGGGGCAAATACTGGTGAGTTTGGACTGCCAAGATAAGAACATTTATTTAGCTAAGCAAGCATCACAATTAGCTATGAATAAAGCGCAGTTACGTTTGGCCAAACGTAATTTTGAACGTGCAGTACAGTTGAAAAAAAATCGCCACATAGGTGAAGCTGAACTAGATGAAAGTGAAGTGCAGGTTACTATTGCCCAAGAACAGGTTGCTCAGACAATTGAAGAGCAAAAAACAGCTAATTTAGCCGTACAGCGTTGTCAAGTATTATCCCCATTTGATGGGATTATTACTGCCCGTATGATCAGCGAAGGTGATTATGTCAATACAGGTGATGCATTAGTAAAGGTGCTTGAACAAGGTAACATAGAAATTGAAGCACAAATACCACTTGAACACATGAAACACTTACGCCAAGCTAGCACGTATTACTTTATTCATAACGAGAAAAAACACCCCATAACCATTAAACATATGGTTAATTTCGTAAATCAAAATAGTCATTCTCAAGTTGTCACTTTTACAATAAATGATAACAGTAATGGCGACATATTAGCAGGTATGAATGGCGTAGTTGGCTGGCAGAGTATACGCGGTTATTTACCAGCCCATTTACTCACTCAACGTCACGGACACTATGGTATTTTTGTTATTGAAAATAGAACAGAGTCAGCAGAACAGTTAGCTAAATTCATTACATTACCAAACGCACAAGAAGGTCGCCCCTTTGAGCTAGCTATTGCAAACACCCAACTAATTATTGTTGATGGCAGACATCGTGTCAGTAATGGTATGACAGTTAATTTCAATGTCACTAATAATCAAACTAGGTGAGAATAAAACATGCTTATTCGTTTAATTAAGAACCATGTTTTTACTAATTTAACTTTTGCATTAGTGCTATTAGTTGGCTTTGTTAGTTATCAAAATTTACCCCGTGAGCAAGACCCTACGGTTAACTTCAATTGGATCCAAATCACAACTATTTTACCTGGCGCATCTGCCGAAGATGTTGAACAAAAGGTAACGCTGCCAATGGAAGAGGCAATTGAAAAACTACAAGATATGAAATTTGTCTCCAGTAACTCACGCGAGAGTATTTCCAGTATTTTAATTCGCTTTCAAGATGTGGGTGATCGCATTTTTGATAAGCGTGTTTCAGACTTACGCCGTGAAATTCAAAATGTTGAAGATAAACTTCCCATTGAAGTTGAACGACCGCTTATTTTTGAAGTCACGTCATCTAATGCCTTTCCAAGTGCCACTGTACTAGTACATAGCGCGGCCAATGATGAAAACCTTCGGGAAAAGGCACGCGCAATTGAACGTGATTTAGCCCGTATAAAAGGGGTTGACAGAGTACAACCAACAGCATTATATGAGCCAGAATTGCAAATTCGCTTTGACGTCGATAAATTACAAGCCCTTGGTATATCACCCATTGATATAACAGATACAATTCGCTTATTTTTTCAAGACATTTCTGCTGGGTCTGCCAATATTGCTGCTGAACGCTGGTTAGTGCGAGTGGATGGCACAACTGTTGATCCTAATGTTGTTGCTCAACTCCCTATTATTAGTAACCATTTAACTCAGCGAGTACGTATTGGCGATATTGCTAATGTTGTTCGTGCCCGAGCAAAAGCGGATAAATTAGTAAGTTATCAAGGTCGACCAGCCGTCATGCTTGCTATAATGAAGCGAGAAAAATCTAACACTCTCGAGCTTGTTGAGCGCATCAATGATTATATTGCTGAGAAAAATAAAAATGCCGACAGTTTATCAGTTATTGTCACTTTAGCAGATGATCAAACACTCATTACTAAAAATGCCTTAGATATAATGCAAACAAATGCAGTTTTTGGTCTGTTATTCGTAATGATCATTAGTTGGATGTTTTTAGGCAGTAAAATATCGATACTGATTACTATTGGCATTCCATTCACGCTCGCTGGTACTTTTTTTGTACTTGATATTTTAGGGCAAACCTTAAACACCTCCGTATTTTTGGGTATTGTCATTGCACTTGGTATGTTGGTTGATGATGCAGTAGTCGTGGTAGAGTCCATTTATAACCGATTACGACATGGCGGTAGCAATGTATTTAAAGCAATTCATGATGGTCTTTTTGAAGTAATAGCCCCTGTAACTGCCTCGGTATTAACGACAATGGCGGCATTTTTACCGCTGATGTTGCTACCAGGCATTCTAGGCCAATTTATGATGGTTATCCCGATGGTTGTTACCCTTGCATTAGCAATAAGCTTAATTGAAGCATTTTGGATGCTGCCAGGGCACATTATGGCAAGCAAACTTAACTTTACTAAACCATCAAAGGTACAATATTTGCGCCATCAATTAACCCATTGGCTTCGTGTTAAATATTGTAAAGGATTACTAAAAGTATTACGTAAACCTGTGCGCGCTATTCTGATATTAGTATTGTTGTTTATTATGGCTATTGGCGCCTTAGTCGCAGGAATGATTAAAGTAGACTTTTTTGCATCAGACCAGTTACGTTTATTTTATGTCAATATTAGTATGCCCACCAGTACGTCATTACAAGGTACTTTAAATAAAGCATTAACGATAGAAAACATAGTCAATAGGCATGTTGAAAAAAGTGAAGTTAGAACCATAGTGAGTTACGCTGGGCAGCAATTTACTGAAATGGAACCATTGTTTGGTGACCATTATGGCCAAATTCTCGTGAGTTTAAATCCAGCGAGTAGTAAAGACCGTACTGTTGATGAAATTATTGACTCAATGCGAGCCGATGTAACTAGCGTTGCTGGCCCGATGAATATTTCATTCTTAACCCTTGCAGGCGGCCCTCCTACCAGTAAGCCGATTAGTGTAAAAGTGCGTGGCAATGATTACAGTGAATTGAGATTAGCAACAGATGAGTTAACTAATTTTATGCGTGGTCATCCACACTTTATGGACATTAGTGACGATGATAGTGCTGGTCGCTACGGCTTAACATTGAAACTTAACAATGATGCTATTTACCGTACAGGTATAAGACCAGATACTGTGATGCGCACGATCAAGTCATTAGTTGACGGTGAAATAGCGAGTCAAATTCAGCATCAAGGTGACCAAGTTTCGGTGCGAGTACAATCAGCAAAGGCTCTAGAGCAAAGTTTTGACAATATTGAAGACGTACTTGCAATGCAGTTACCACTAGACAATGGTAATAAAGTTCCTTTAGGTGAGTTAGTAGATATTACTACCGCACAGGTAAAAGGCAACTTACGACACTACAATTTTAAGCGCACAATAACCTTAGAATCTGACATCAATAAAGCTGAACTTAACACCGTTGAAGCCAATAAATTATTGCAAGAATACTGGCCGACCATTATGGCAAAATATCCAAATGTTGATTTAGACTTTTCAGGTGAACTCGATGACATTCAAGAAAGCATGGACGCCATTGGTCTGCTGTTTTTATTTGGCTTAGCACTAATGTATTTAATTTTAGCAACCCAGTTTAGTAGTTATTTTCAACCCTTAATGATTTTAGCAACAGTTCCAATGGCCTTTACAGGCGTTATTTTAGGTTTAATTGTTACCACTAATCCATTAAGTTTATTTACTATGTATGGCATAGTTGCATTAGCAGGAATCGCAGTAAATTCAGCTATTGTATTGATTTCAAAAGCGAACGGTAACATTGATGAGGGTATGTCACTGCTTCATGCCACATTTTACGCGGCAAGAAGACGGATGCTACCTATTATTATTACTACTTTTACCACAGTTGCTGGCTTGTTTTCGCTAGCAACAGGTTTAGGAGGAAGCTCACTTATTTGGGCGCCAGTGGCCACTTCTATTGTTTGGGGTTTAATGTTCTCGGCCGTGTTATCCATGTATATTGTACCCGCAATCTACTTACTGTCGATGAAAAAATCGCACAGCAAACGACAAGCAGTAAGTCATGCTTAAGTTATATATTACGAAACTCTCAGAGGGTGATTAACTGAACATGAATACCCAAACCATTTCTGTACACTTGAACTGGTTTGGGCTGATATAAACTAGATTAATACTTATATTATAAGTCACTCATCCAATCTAGCTGCTTATTAGCGAGTGTTTTTCGCTCCATTAAGTCACGAATAAGCGGCGTTAGAATTAGCTCCATCGCTAGTCCCATTTTGCCACCAGGTACAACTAAAGTACTTACGCGTGACATAAATGAACCATCAATCATGCGCAAGTAATATTGAAAATCAACATTTTTAACTTCACGAAAACGGATCACAACAAAACTTTCATCTAATGAAGGAATTGCCTTGGCGCTAAAAGGGTTTGACGTATCAACTGTTGGTACACGTTGGAAGTTAATATGAGTTCGAGAAAACTGTGGCGTAATAAAAGAAATATAATCCTCCATACTACGTACTATACTGGCAGTGACCGCTTCTCGATTA
>Ga0193952_1001176_pt1 | contig 10143 bp, 11 predicted proteins | sample BB_3_MG_FD_140368 | JGI IMG/M metagenome (GOLD analysis project Ga0193952, IMG submission 140368) | Microbial mat bacterial communities from the Broadkill River, Lewes, Delaware, United States - BB_3_MG | ecosystem: Environmental > Aquatic > Freshwater > River > Microbial mats | place: USA... | reverse complement strand
CTAGCATTTGCATTATTATTTACATATTTAACGATACTTCTAGTAAGACCAGCTTTAAAACCAGCTTCATGTGTACCACCATCAATTGTTCTAATATTGTTTACAAAAGAAAGAGTCTTTTCTGTAAAAGTTGAGTTATACATTACTGCAATATCTACTTCAACATCATCAACTCTATCACTAAATGCAACTGCTTCTGAAACAGGAGTCTCTTTATTTATATCTTCTGCAAACTGTTTTAAACCACCTTCAAAATGGTAAACTTCTTTTACTTTATGAATTTCATCTTCTAAAGTAATTGAAATAAATGGATTTAAATAAGCAACTTCTCTAAATCTTTTTGCAAGTGTTGCAAAATCATATGTATTTACTTCAAAAATAGAATCATCTGCTAAAAATTCAATTGTAGTACCAGTTTTTCTTGGACTATCACCAATTACTTCTAAAGGAGCTTTTGGAATACCACAAGAAAACTCTTGGTAATGAATTTTTCCTTCTCTATAAATAGTCATTTTAAGATCTTTTGATAGAGCATTTACAACAGATACACCAACCCCGTGTAAACCACCAGAAACTTTATAAGTATCTTTATCGAATTTACCACCGGCATGAAGTACTGTTAAAACTACAGTTGCAGCACTCATTTTTTCAGTAGGGTGCATAGCAGTAGGAATACCTCTACCATCATCTTCTACTCTTATCCAATGATCTTTAGTCATAGTAATTTTGATGTTTCTACAGAAGCCAGCCATTGCTTCATCAATAGAGTTATCAACTACTTCATAAACCATGTGGTGAAGTCCATTGATGTTTGTATCACCAATATACATACCTGGTCTTTTTCTAACAGCTTCTAAACCTTTTAGAACTTTAATATTACTAGCGCCATATTCTGGTTGACTCATTATTGGTTTCCTTCTTTAAATTATTTTTCTAAAACGATTGGCATTACGATTGTATAGAATTTTTCATCTTCTAAATAGAATGGTAAATTTGATTCGTTAAATCCAATCTTTACGTTTTCATTGTTTGTTTGACTTAAATAGTCAAGTAGATATTTTGCATTTACTGCAAGATAAAACTCTTGGTCGATATTTAATTCAATATCAATTTGAGTTTTAGATTCTGTATCTTCATCTAAAGATTCAAATATTATAGAGTTTGGTTTAAACGTAACTTTGATATTTGAAAATAATGATGTAACTAATTTAATTGATTCTACTAAAATATTTTTAGGAATAGATAAATTATGTTTTAAACTTTGAGGAATGATTCTTTCATAGTCAGGGAATTTTCCATTTATAAGTTTAGTAAAGAACTTCATGTTGTTAGAAGTTACTACTAAATTGTTTTCATCAAATGAAATTTTTGCATCATCTAAAAATAGTTTTTGAATTTCAATAATTGCTTTTTTAGGAATTATAATTTGACCTTCAGCATTCGAAATGTTTTCTAAAAATGAAATAGCTAATCTTCTAGTGTCAGTAGATACAAAATTAATTTTAGAGTTTTTAATATCAATTAATGCTCCATTTAATTCAAACTTAGGATTATTGTTATCTATAGATGGAGTAATTTTTCTAATAGAGTTAATAAAATTAATAGTAGAAATATTTAAATCTTTTAGATTTTCATTTAAAATTAAATTTGGATATTCATCTGCATCATACATAGGAAGTTTAAATGTAGATTTATTTTGTTTGATGATTAGATTATTATCAGTAGTTTCAATAATAATATCTGCATCTTTTAATCTTTTAATAATTCCTAGTAAGTTAGATCCATTAACTGTAGCTTTTCCATATATTGCTTCACTTATTGAATCAATTTGAGACTCTAGTCCAATTTCATAGTCTGTAGCTTTTAATATTAGTTTAGAGTCATTTACTTCTAAATAGATGTGTGAAGTAATTGAACTAGCATCTTTTTTTTCTAAAAATGGCTGCATTGATGAGATAACATTCTCAAATACACTTTTTGTAATTATGAACTTCATTTATTAGCTCCTATTTATTTATATTAAGTAGTGGAAGTAGTAGACAGTGTGAAAAGATGAAAACATTAAACCGGACTCTAAAAACACGGACTTTCATATAGTGAAAACATTTTGATAATAGTTCACACCTTTTCACACTTTGCTCTAAAACTTTTTTTACTACTCCTTAATTTATTATCTTATTTTTTAAATTTTGAATGATTAATTTAAAGTTTTCATCTGTTTCAATTAATTCATTTGTTTTTTGAATATTTTTTGAAATAGAACTGTGGTCTTTCATTCCTAAAAACTTAGCAATATCTGGCATAGAATTGTGTGTAAGGTCCCTAGCTAGGTAGATTACAACTCTTCTTGCATTTGCAACAGTTGCTGTTCTTTTCTTAGATTTGATATCACTTGGCTTTATATTTAACTCATTTGCAACAAGTGAAATAATATCTGGTAACTTGATATTATCCTTTTTCTCTTGTATTTGCTCTTTTAATAGACTTTGTGCAAGTTCTAAATTAATCTCTTGGTTAAGTAAAGAAGCACTTGCATTGATTCTAATAAGAACTCCTTCGATTTCTCTAATTGAGTTATCAAGGTTTGTTGCAATATAGTTGATGATTTCCCTACTTAAGGCAATTCCATTAAGTTCGCTTTTCTTTTCTATAATTGCAATTTTTGTTTCAAGCCCTGGAATTTGGATATCTGCTGTTAATCCCCATTCGAATCTTGATTTTAATCTGTCAACTAAACCTGCAATTTGTGAAGGTAGTCTATCAGAAGTCATAACAATTTGTTTTTTAGCATTATGAAGTTCATTAAATGTATGGAAAAACTCTTCTTGAGTTTGTTCTTTTCCAGATAAGAATTGAATATCATCAATTAATAAAACATCGCATTTTCGGTATTTACCTCTAAAATGTTCCATGTTTTTATTTTTAATTGAGAATGTAAAGTCATTCATAAACTGTTCAATTGTTACATAAATTACTGTTTTACCTTTTTCAATTGCATCATTACCAATTGCCTGTAAAAGGTGAGTTTTACCAAGTCCTGTTCCACCATAGATAAATAGTGGATTATATTGGATTCCTGGTTTTTCAGAAACAGCTAAAGAGGCATTATATGCCATTTGGTTTGAGCTTCCAACAACGAAAGAATCGAATGTATATGATGGATTTAATATAGTACTTTCTGCAGTTTCATTTTTAGCTTTTTCAGAGATAATCTCTTTTTTACTCTTTTTTTCACCTGCAATTTTTATTTCAATATCTGGCTTTGTACCATCGTATTTTTCGAAACAGTGTTGAATAAGTGAACTATATTTGCTTTTAATCCATGAAGCAATATATTTATTAGATACTTCAAATACGGCAATCTTGTCGTCAGAAGATATTTTTTTGTAAGTAAGCTGTTTTAAGTACTTTTTAAAATCAGTAGGATTAGCTTCTTGTTCAATTATCGATAAAAACTCTTTGCTTGTCATTAAAAAAACGCTCTTTATATATAAATTGTTAGATTATAACTAAAATTAGATTAAAAGTTTTTCACAGGTGAATGAAAATTGAATAATAAGTGAAAAATTAGTTTCTTTTAAGTGAATATTTATATATAATTTACCAATATAAAGGCGATTCACCATGTGAATACTTAAAATCATAGGAAATGTGAAAAACTTGAAAATATTAGGAATAGATCCGGGAACAAGAAATTGTGGATATGCAATTATTGAAAAAAATGGAAGAGAAATTAAGCTTATTGAAGCAGGTCTTATAAAAATCAAAACAAAAATACTTCAAGAGCAGATTGTAGAGATGTGTGAAGGTCTAGAAATGATCTTTAGAAAGTACGATTTAAACGAAGTTGCAATTGAAGATATGTTTTATGCTTTTAACCCAAAAACAGTTATAAAATTAGCTCAATTTAGAGGAGCTATATCATTAAAGGTTTTACAGGAGTTTGGACATTTTGCTGAATATACTCCACTACAAGTAAAACAGGCTGTTACAGGAAATGGAAAAGCCCAAAAAGAACAAGTTGCCTTTATGGTGAAAAGATTATTAGGAATAAAAAAAGAGATTAAACCACTTGATATTACAGATGCAATTGCAATTGCATTAACTCACTCTCAAAGATTAAAATAAAACATGAAAAATAGTTCAATTTTGATTGTTTTAGCCCTTGGAATAATCTGGGGCAGTAATTTTATCTATATGAAAATGGCAGCAGTTTATTTAGACCCTATGCAAGTGACTTTTTATAGGGTTGTTTTTGGACTTCTTCCTGTTCTAATTTATGCAATTTATAAAAAAGCTTTAAAGCTTGAAGATTTAAAATATTCTATTCATTTTTTTATGATGTCTTTATTGGCTGCTGTGATTTATTATTATGGTTTTGTAAAGGGTTCATCATTACTTCTTTCAGGTATTGCAGGGGCTTTAAGTGGCTTGATTCCAGTTTTCTCATTTTTATTAGCAGCCTTTTTTCTAAAAGAAGAAAAAATAACAAAAATAGCAATATTTGGACTTGTTTTAGGCTTTTTAGGTGTAGTGATTATTAGTGGAGTTTTTAGTGAAAATTTAAAGAGTACAAATATAGAAGGAAGTTTTGCAATCATAGTTGGTGCACTAAGTGTTGGAGCTTCATTTATTTATGCAAAAAAATTTATTATGCCTTTAAATTTAAATCCTGCTGCACTTACAACTTATCAATTAAGTTTTGCACTACTGATAATGCTAATAATTGTTGATTATGAAGGAATAAATGATATTTGGCAAGATACTCATAGTTCACTTGGGATGGTTTTAGGATTGGGAATTTTTGGAACAGGCTTTGCTTATATTATGTATTATTATGCAATAAAAAAATTTGGAGCTTTATTAGCTTCATCAATAACTTACCTTCCCCCAGTAGTAGCTTTAGTAATAGGATTTTTTATTGTAGGAGAAGAGATTAAAATCTCAGATTTCTTTGCAACAGCACTAATTTTCCTTGGAGTGTTTTTAATTAATAAAAGAAAAGCTTAGTTATAATCATAATAGAAAATTATAGGAAAATTAATGAAAAGAATAGGAATTTTATCCTCTCATAATGGTAGTGGTTTTGATGCTATCCAAAAAGCTTGCGAAAACAATGAATTAGATGCTCAAGTGGTTCTTGTAATATCAAATAATTCAACTGCACAAGTTTTACAAAAAGCCCAATCAAAAAATATACCAAATTTCATTGTAAATGCTAAAAAATTTCCTGACGAAAATTTAGATAAAAAAATAACTGACATGATGAGTGAGTTCAAAGTTGATTATATATTTTTATCAGGATATATGAAAAAAATTGAAGAAAATTTAGTAAAGACATTTGAAAATAGAATTATAAATTCACATCCTGCACTTTTACCAAAGTTTGGTGGTAAAGGTATGTATGGAACAAATGTTCATAAAGCTGTAATAGAAAATGGTGAAAAAAAGTCTGGTTGTACTGTTCATTTTGTAAATGAAAATTATGATGAAGGTAAGTTCATTTTACAAAATGAAATTACTTTAGAAGAGAATGAGACAGTAGAAAGTTTGGAAGAAAAGATTAAAAAACTTGAAACAATTACAATAATTGAATCGCTTAAAACTGTTATAAAGTGAAATTATTATAATAGTATAGTAACTTATCTTTTTATTTTTTGGAGAAGACATGAAGTATTTGGTTGTAGATGATTCTAAGATGGCAAGAAGAATGACAATAAAGTCATTAAAAAGCTTAATTAGTGAAGATGATGAAGTAATTCAAGCAGAGAATGGACAAGAAGCAGTTGAGCTTTATAAAGAACATCAGCCAAGTTTGTGTTTGATGGATTTGACAATGCCAATTATGGATGGATTTGAAGCAACTCAAGCAATTATTAAACATGACACTAATGCCAAGATTATTATTGTAAGTGCAGATATCCAAGAAAGTTCAATGGAAAAGTCTAAACAAAATGGAGCTAAAGGTTTTATCAAAAAACCAATTAACCAAGATAACTTAGAATCAATGTTAAAAAAGCTAGGATTAATAAATGTCTAATTTCGCGCAATTTAATGAAGAAGAGAAAGATTGTTTACAAGAACTGATGAATATTTCATATGGCTCTGCAACAGCAGCTATTGCAGATATTATAAATAAAGAAGCAACTTTATCTATTCCAAATATCAAAACAGTAACAACCAAAGAGTTTAAAGACTATCTAAAAGAGAAATTAAATGTTCAAAAAGAGTATTTCATTACAAACCAGCTTATTAGTGGCTCTTTTTGTGGTGAAACAATGTTTGTTATTGATAGAAAATCAACTGAGAACTTAGCATTAGAGTTTGACTTAGATGAAGAAGAAGTTAAAGATGATGATGAGTTAAAAGATGTGATTTTAGAGATATCAAATATTATTACATCTACTACTTTAAGTAAACTAGCAGGTCTTATAGAAACTAGCATCTCTTTTTCACCACCTCAAGTAGAGATAGTGAAAAACTCAGAAGCTTTTTATAGAAACTATATAAATGAGTATGACCACATAATTATTATATCAACAGATATAATTTTTAAAGAGCAAAATATTAGTGGAGAGTTATTAATTCTTTCAAAAGATGAAGCTACTATCTTTCTAAAAGAAGCTTTAAACAAAGTATTAGAAGAGTTTTAACATGAAGTTTAATGATACTGTATTTAATACAATTGACAATGGAATTATAATCCTAGATGAAAATCTAAATATATTAGCTTGGAATAGATGGTTAGAGATAAGAACAAATATTTTAAAAGAAAAGATTGAGAATAAAAATATTTGTAAAGAGTTTCCCTATATAGATGAAAAAAAGTTAAAAAGAAAAGTAAAAGCAGCACTTGTAACTAAAAATCCATCATATTTTAACGTTGATCCACATAAACACTTAATAAAAATAAGAATCAACTCTATTAACGCGAACTATGAGTTTATGCAACAAGATGTAACTATAGTTCCTTATGACTTAGATAGAAAAATAGTTTGTTTATATATCTATGATAAAACAGCTTTACGTGAAATCAACTTAAAACTTGAAAGAGCTAATAAAGAGTTGATTGACTTAACAAATAAAGACTATCTAACAAAAGTTTACAATAGAAGATATTTTAATGAATACTCTGAAAAAGCTTTAGAGTTAGCAAAAAGAAATAAACAAGATATTAGTATTATAGCAATTGATATTGATAGATTTAAAAAAATCAATGACACCTATGGACATAATGTTGGTGATGAGGTTTTAATTGAAGTTGCAAATATATTTAAAAATAGTATACGAAAAAGTGATATTGTAGCTAGATTTGGTGGGGAAGAGTTTATTATTTTACTTATAAATGCTAAAGTAGATGAAGCTACAGCAATTGCAGAAAAGATGAGAGTAAAAATTGAAGATACAATCATCAATGTAGATGATAATGAAGTTGATATTACTGCTAGTTTCGGTGTTGCAACTGTAAATCAAGAAAGTAATGAAACAATCGAAACTACACTTAAAAGAGCAGATGACTTATTATATATTGCAAAAAAACATGGAAGAAATGAGGTAGTAAACTCTTTATAGTTTAGGCAAACTCCATTTCTTGTAATATGCAAGAAGTCTTAGTGTTACTCCAAAGATAAATGTAATAGTTAGAGTAATAATTGATGAAATACCACCAAGATGTAAAAAATAAGTTATAAGACCAACTATAATTGCTACAGTTCCATAAAACTCAGAAACTAAAATAGATGGAACCTTGTTTATTAAGATATCCCTAATAGTACCACCACCAACAGCTGTTAAAAATGCAAGCATCAATACACCTAAGAAGTTGAAATCAGCTTTTATTCCTATAAGTGCTCCTGTAATAGCAAAAGATACTAATCCAATAGCATCGGAGATAATAAACCAAGTTTTACCCTCAAGGTCAGTTGTTTTATGAAGTTTAAAAATAAATGATAAAAATAGAGTTGAACTAACTAAGATAATAGGAAGATTATCACTTAAAACATAAGGTGTTTTATTGGCAATTACATCTCTTATCATTCCTCCACCAAGGGCAGTTAAAAATGCAGAGATAAATACACCTAAGATATCAAGTTTATAGTGTACAGCAATTAAAAAACCACTCAGAGCAAATGAGATAATACCAATTATGTCAGCAATTTCTAAAGGAGTCATACTTCTTCTTTTTTAAGAGGTATTATACTCAATGTGCTCTTTTAAAGTAGTTTAAATTAGTAATTTGACTATTTATTTTTGAATAATGTATCGAATAGTAGGACCACTACTATCTACATTTAGTACTTTATATCCATGGTTTTTTGCATCAGCAGGGATATTGTTAATACTTTGTGGACAATCACTGATTATCTCAAGGATTTCACCTTCTTTTAGTTCTTTCATAGTCTCTAAAGCATTTACAGCTGGATATGGGCAAGGTTCCCCTTGCATATCAAGTCTATAATCAGGAATAATTTCTTCAACATTCATTTTCTATCCTTATCTGTTTTTTGATTTATTTAAATATCTTTTTTCTAACACTAAAATAAGTGCGAAAAGTAAAATTAGTAATCCATAGTTTAAGAATAGACCACCATAGTTTCCAAATACTTCAAGTAAGTTGATTTTTGGCCAGCTTGTAGCTAACTCTAAAGATAAGTCATCCCAAACAAATGCAAGTAAAGTTGCACCAATTACATTTCCAATACCAACTACCCAGAAATGAATTTGACCTTCAACTGCTCTATACATCCAACCACATTCACAACCACCAGCTAATACAATACCAAATCCAAAAAGAATACCACCAATAATGGCATTTGGTCCAGCCCACATGATTTTTGGAGGTTGTCCAATCATAATATATGAAAATACTCCAAGTGTAGCAACAGCCATACCAATAACAATCGCTTTTGCTAATTCACTTCTTCCTGTTGTAAAGATATCTCTAAATGCAGATGTGAAACAAATTTGAGCTTTTGCAATTGCAAGACCAAAGGCACTACCAAATAACATAGCCATACCAAGTTTTGTACTTCCTTGAGCAAAGATTAGATATAAAGCCCAAATAATAATTGCAATAAAAACAAAAGAACCAAGGGTAAATAGACTTTTTACTTTAGACTCATTTTTTTCTAAAGGTTTAGTACAAGATACTTTTTGAAGTCTGATTTTAGATTGGAAAAAAGGCAATAAAGAAAACTTTGCTCCTAAATAAACACCTACAATCATTGCAATAGTAAACATCCAAGCATGGAATGTAAATTGAGGAATACCAGTAAAGAAACTCGCAAGGTTACAACCCATACCAAGTCTTGCACCAAAACCTGCAATAATACCACCAATTAAGGCTTGAAAGATTCTAATATTACTTGCGGGCATTCTAAGTTTTACATTATTTCCCCAAAATGCTGCTGCAATACAACCTGCAAACATACCAATAATCATTACACCATCTATTCTTGTAAAAATATTACCATCCATATTCATGATTTTGTAATATCCCCAAGTAGATAAATCTACACCGAAGGCTTCTAAAACGTGTCCGCCCCATCTAGTAAACTCACCAGTTACAGCCCAGTAAGTTCCTGTAAGTCCAAAATAATAAGCCGATAAAATTCCCAGTGCAATAACAGCAGGAATTGGAGCCCAAAATTTAACCAAAAAATCTCTTTTGAAATTTTGCCAAAAGTTCATGCATTCTCCTAACAATGATAAAATAGTTTTGAAAAGTATGGTTTAGAGTAAATTGTTTCTAACCATATAAAAGTAAGACAGAACTTGATAGAATAGCGTCAAGATGTCAGTTTGTACCACAAACCTGAAATGTAATATTAGCAAATGTAACTTTAGTATAAATTAAAATGGTAAAAAAAAATTTACCATTTTAAAATTGGTTATATAAAATTATACTCCAAGTTATTGTGCAGATAGATATACTTGAAAATACAATTAAGCTTCCAGCATCCTTAGCTTTTTTTGCCATAGGGTTAAAATCTAAGGTAACAAGATCAACAGTTCTTTCTATAGCACTATTAATTACTTCTGCTAAAATTACACCACTAAAAGTGATAAACATAAGTAGTTTATTTGTTAATGAAGTATCAATATAGAAAATTATAGGAATAAAAATAAAAGCACAAAGTAATT
>Ga0193952_1001173_pt1 | contig 10152 bp, 8 predicted proteins | sample BB_3_MG_FD_140368 | JGI IMG/M metagenome (GOLD analysis project Ga0193952, IMG submission 140368) | Microbial mat bacterial communities from the Broadkill River, Lewes, Delaware, United States - BB_3_MG | ecosystem: Environmental > Aquatic > Freshwater > River > Microbial mats | place: USA... | reverse complement strand
TTAAGTCATTTGATTAAAACGTTACAATGGCAACGTGCGTTGATTTTTATTGAAACCAAACATGGTGCGGCTAAACTGGTGAGTCAGCTTGAAAAACGTAACATAAAAGCAGAAGCTATTCATAGTGGTAGAACACAAGCAAATCGTGAACAAATATTGAAGGATTTCAAGTCGGGAAAGATCAACTTTTTAGTGGCAACAGGTATTGCAGCCCGCGGGCTTGATATTGGTGCGCTTGAGCGTGTAGTCAATTATGACTTGCCCGATCAGGTTGATGATTATATTCACAGAATTGGCCGAACAGGCCGTGCGGGCGCGACGGGAGAAGCTGTGTCTTTTGTTTCTAAAGACAATTTTAGAAACTTATGCGCTATTGAAAGTCGTTTGGGGTATATTATTGAGCGAAAAGAGTTTGATGGTTTTGATGTTAAAAAAGTGGTACCTCTTTCTATTTTGAATTATGTACCTAAAAACAAAAGGCCCGAAAATAAATTTAATGCAAACACACGACGTTAATGAAAAACTCAGCTATTAGCTATAATAACTAAGACAAGATTAGGTTAATGATTAGGTTGCGAGGGAATAACGATGAAAACACAATTTCAAAGCAAGTCTTTACGCATTCTGTTCGTTGTCGTCATTATTTTCGGTATTATTGTTGGCATTATTTTACGTTTTCCTACTCAACCAAGTACGCCAAACTTTTCAGGTTTTGATGCAGGAAAAGCAAGGAAAATGGCTTTTTTCAGTTATTTTGCTCCGCTGATTGATGAAAACAATCAATCAATAGAAAATACACGAAAACAACTACTATCTTGGCATAAAAATAAAGGGAATATTAGTTGGTGGGATGAACGCAAGCTTGTGGATTTAGCTATTCAATACCGAGTAAAAAACTTTACTATTGACGATGAAGAATCATGGCAAAAATTACTTAAAAGGGTTGATGTACTTCCGCCGTCATTGGTTTTAGCACAGGCAGCAAATGAAAGTGCTTGGGGAACCTCAAGGTTTGCAAAAGTGGCTAATAATTACTTTGGCCAATGGTGTTATGAGAAAGGGTGTGGTTTTGTGCCCATGCAACGAAGTGCAGGCGAAGTGCATGAAGTTGCGGCTTTTGATACGCCAGTCGCCTCGCTTGAAAGCTATATGAATAATTTAAATAGCCACCCTGCTTACCAGCTATTACGTGATATTCGCGCACAACGCCGAAAACAAAATCAACCTATCACTGGCTCGGCTTTAGCTGCTGGGCTAATTAAATACTCGCAACGGGGAGAAGAATACATAGAAGAAATACGAGCGATGATCAAATTTAATGCATTGAATAAATACAATCAAAATATTAATAACAATTAGTCAATTTGCTATTTGTATTGCTATAAGCTTAACGTTATATTTTGTGGTAAACTTCATCAGCCATTTGATTTTTAAATCAAATGGCACAGATAAAAAACGCTTTTAAATACACTTTATAAAAAGAATTAACGTTATGATCATGTCACTTATACGCTGGCCAATAGGCCGTCTTATCTTATTACTTAACTTTATGTTTTCGCCAAGCTCACCGAAAAGAACCGTTGAAGCACAAAGAGAAATAGATGCTAAAACGCAAAACTTAAGTTTGTATCAACTGCCTAGTTGTCCTTTTTGTGTCAAAGTGCGTCGTGCAATGAAGCGTGAAGGATTGAATATAGAGTTGCGTAATATCAATCAAAAAAATAACTACCGAGAAGAATTGATCAGGGAAGGAGGCAAGCGTACAGTGCCTTGTTTGCGTATTGAAAACCCAGAAGGTGAAGTTCAGTGGCTATATGAGTCAAACGATGTTATTGCTTATTTAAAGCAGCTGGTAAAAGCCGCATAAAAATGCATTGAAATTATTTCTTTTCTATTCGTGTCTAATAGTTCATATACATAAATTAAATTGAATTATTAGGCGCAGTTATGTTAATTAAAAGCCCAAAAGAATATCATCTAAAAGACGCTAGTGTTACCGAAGAAAAGATTTATTACCAACGCCGCCATTTATTAAAACAAATGGGTTTTTTAGGGGCGGGTACTTTATTAAGTTCTGCTATATCACAAAATGCTAGCGCGAGTTTTTTTAGTAACGATGAAAAGCCGACTTTTAAAACTACTCCTCTAACTTATGCTCAAGACAAACAAAACCAAACATTAACTAAAACACCGGAACAAAAGGTGATTTCGCATAATAATTTTTATGAGTTTGGCGCGAAAAAAAATGAGCCAATAGAATTGTCTCAAGCTTTTAAGGTTGAACCGTGGAAATTAACGATATCAGGCGAATGTGATCGCCCAATTACATTAGATTACGATGACTTAACTAAAATGTTTCCGTTGGAAGAGCGTATATATCGCCTACGTTGCGTGGAAGCTTGGTCAATGGTTATCCCTTGGATTGGTTTTTCATTAGCAGACTTATTAAAAAAAGTTGCGCCTAATTCAAAAGCAAAATATGTAGCTTTTGAAACCTTGTATGACCCAGAGCAAATGCCAGGTCAAGGTAATAGACGTTTAGGAGGCGGTATCCATTATCCTTACGTTGAAGGTTTAAGAATTGATGAGGCGATGAATCCATTAACTCTAATGAGCGTAGGGCTATATGGAAAAACCTTACCGCCACAAAACGGTGCGCCTATTCGATTAGTTGTGCCATGGAAATATGGCTTCAAAAGCATAAAATCTATTGTTGGCATTAAATTAATAGAACACCAGCCTCCTACAACGTGGAATCAGTTAGCCGCAAAGGAATATGGCTTTTACGCTAATGTTAACCCTGAGCATGATCATCCAAGGTGGAGTCAAGCCAGCGAACGACAAATTACAACAGGCGGATTATTTACAAGAAATCGAATCGCTACGCTACCTTTTAATGGCTATAGCGAAGAAGTGGCTGAGTTATACAAAGGGATGGATTTGTCTAAATATTACTAATGATTTTTTAGCATGCCTGAATATTTATTTGAATTTATATGATTAAAAATAATACTAAAATTATCTTGCTAAAAGTGCTAATTCATTTAGGCGCATTATTACCTTTAGTGAATTTATACTTTTTAGCATTTAATGATCAATTAGGAGCCGATCCAGTTGAAACAGTGATTCACTTTACTGGTATTGGTGCGCTTAATTTGTTGTTAATGACTTTATGCGTATCGCCCTTAGCTAAAATTGCTAAGCAGGGATATTTATTGCAAACTAGGCGTGTATTAGGGCTTTATGCATACACTTATGCGGTATTTCATTTACTCAATTTTTTGGCTTTTGAAGTACAATTTGATGTTAAGTTGTTTCTTAGTGAAGTAATTAAACGACCTTATATCACCGTTGGCATGTTGGCTTTTTTACTGCTAACTGCCTTGGCTATTACCTCAATTGATAAACTTAAACGGAAAATGGGTAAATCTTGGCAACGATTACATAATACCAGTTATATTATTGTTCTGCTTGTCTGTGTTCATTTTTATTGGTCGGTTAAATCTGAATTAACATCTCCTGGACTTTACTTTTTGATGGCTATTGTATTGTTATTATATCGATACAAAAAAATAAAAGGCTTGGTTCTAAAAAAGTTTAGCTGATTTTTTCTAATCGATTTGAAATAATATTATCATACACTATAGTGATTTTTTTTGATGCTAGAGATAGAATAATCAGTCAATGTTGTTTTTAATCATGTTAGAAAATACGTAGTTATTCTATACTGATAAGGTGTTTAGCATAATTAGGTGAATAATGAGTGAACTAGTATGGAATGACGGCATGAGTGTTGGCATTGATGCTATTGATGAAGATCATAAAAAGATCATCTCGATACTTGCTAAATTATCTACCACTAACTGCCATGATATCTCCGATAAATTCATAGAAGAAATTTTTGCTGAGCTTGAAACCTATGTAATCATTCACTTTAGCCGAGAGGAACGACTATTAGAAAAAGTAGGTTATAAAGATCTTAATAAGCATAAAGCTAGTCATCAAAAGTTTATTGAAAAACTGCCCCAACTCAAACGTAAGTGGTTAACGGGAGATAATGACATATGCTGCGAAGAAATCACTTCTTTTTTAAATAATTGGCTTGTTGAGCATATATTCAAAGAAGATTTTGATTATATTGGTGCTTTACAAAGCAATGACAGTCCAGAGGTGCAAGGCTTAAAAAATACAGAGTCAAGCACTCCACATAGTCCTTCGAGCCATTTAGAAAATAACTCCTTATTAGCCAAATTTTCTTATTTTTTTTCTCAAAAAACAAAACTAAATAAGCGATTGTTTCTCATTGCTTTTATTCCTGTTTTTGGCGTGCTGTTGCTGAGTTTAATGGTGATTCAAGATAACTATCAAGCATATAAAAACAAGACACTATTACTGAGTTTAAATAATATTATTATGCAAGTAGATAATGTCAGTCATTCTTTACAATCAGAACGAGGACTTTCCTCTGGAGTGGTAAGCTCTAATATAGAAAATTTAAAAGATGCTTTATTCAAACAACGATTAGTCACAGATCAAGCTGTTACTAAACTGTTAACCCTAATGGAAAATGAAATAGATCCATCAGTGCAAAAAAATATTCAGTCGTATTTTGAACAGGTTCGTTTAGGTCTAAAAGAACTCGCTGTTCATAGACAACATTTAGATGATCAATCTGAAAGTTTTTCTGAAGTACATAGAGCATATACCTTATTAATTAAACAACTCTTGTCTATCTCTGAAAATTTAACTGATATAGACATGAATTCACCGTTGGCAAATAACATTTCAGCCATTAATTCTATGTTGATATTTAAAGAATATATGGGGCAAATTAGAGCTATAGGTATGAATAAACTTCATGACAACAGCAGTGACATATACAGCCATTTAGAGATTAGCTTGTTGGTTGGTAAGCAACTACATGCTTTACGTGTTTTTAAATCATCGGCTAATGAACAGCAGATAAAAGCCTGTGCCGATTTTTGTAATGAAACTGAGTACGTAGCTATGCTTAAACAAACTTTTTTCTATATGATGAATAATTATACTGTGGATGAAAAAAGTCAATATTGGTTTGATTTTATGTCAGGAAAAATTGATGAATTAAAAGTGTTTACAGGTACGTTAACATTAAATTTTAAAAATACTGTTGCTGCAGAAAGTCAAAGTTTACAGCTACAATATTTAGCTATATTGTTTATATTGTCTTTCTTTTTATTAGGTATGATATTGTTTTCTTCTATTTTGAATTTTAGCATTATTAACCCAATAAGACATATTACCCATGCATTAAATAGTATGTCTAAAGGTGACTTAACCATTTATTTTAATCATGTATCTATTGATGATGAAATCGGCTCTATACAAATAGCATGTGAAGAGTTGCGACGGAAATTATTGCAAGTAGGAATATTTGAATCAGTAGTTGATAATCAGAAAAAAGAAATTGCTCATAGAAAGTCACAACAAAAACGTTTTGAAGTGTTAGCGTTTACTGATGCCTTAACTGGTGCCGTAAACCGCCATCAATTTGATCATGTGTTGAATGAGGAAATATCATGTGCCAATAGAGATCAGCAGGACTTATCTATTTTAATGCTTGATATTGATTATTTTAAGAAAATAAATGACAGCTATGGTCACGGTGTTGGCGATGATGTACTAATTGTTTTTTATAATGCTTGCAAAAAAGCAGTGAGAAGTAATGATGTTGTGGCACGAATTGGTGGTGAAGAATTTGTGATTGTTTTACCTAAAACTAATGTGCAAAGTGCTTATCAGTTTGCAGAACGTTTAAGAAAAAATATTGAAAATCTTGATATCACTATTGATGATAATATTGTTAAATTAACCACCAGTATTGGTGTAAGTCAGTGGCAGAAAGATGTGTTTTCTAGTGCAGAAGACTTCGTTTCTGATGCGGATAGATTACTTTATAAAGCTAAAAATCAAGGAAGAAACAGGGTTGTGTGTTTGTGAAAAACGAATCATGTTAACTAACTTATTTTTATTACCGTTGGTCGTAATTCTCCCCTAAAATCAGTGTTATCCCTTGCTGAGGACTTGTCGTTAGTGCAAAAAGATAATATTCTTTTTAAGTCTAAATTAATCCTATTCAATATATAATAATTAATAATAGTTTTCTTTTAAAGAAATACAGAAAATTGAGTAGCCTGTTAATACTGCAAGGAATCTTTATGAATAAAACCCCTTTTAAACTCAGTTTGGTTATGGTTGTAATATCGCTTACGCTAACGGCTTGCTTACCTAATGAACAGCAAGATGACAAAGTGACCATAAATAAAAATCCATTTCCAAGTACTTATCAAGTATTACCACAACAAAACACCTTATTTACCCACGCTACTGTATTAACAGGAACTGGTGAACGCATAGATAATGCAGATGTCTTGTTTATTGATGGCAAAATTATCAAAGTAGGGGTTGGATTAAAGGTAACCGATGAAGCCAACGTAGAGATTATAGAGGCGAAAGGCAAATGGATAACACCAGGTATTATTGATGTGCATTCACACCTTGGCGTTTACCCCAGCCCAAATGTTGAATCTCATGCTGATGGGAATGAAATGACGGCCCCAAATACCTCAGAGGTGTGGGCTGAACACAGTGTTTGGCCACAAGACCCTGGCTTTCAAGCTGCAAGAGCTGGCGGAATTACAACGTTGCAGATATTACCTGGTTCAGCAAATTTGTTTGGTGGTCGCGGTGTCACTTTAAAAAATGTGCCGAGTCAAACAATGCAAGCGATGAAGTTTACTGATGCCCCTTATGGTTTAAAAATGGCCTGTGGTGAAAATCCAAAACGTGTCTACGGTAGCAAAAAACAAGCCCCGTCAACACGTATGGGTAATGTTGCTGGTTACAGAGCTGCTTGGGCTGAAGCTGTTGAATATAAACGTGCTTGGCATAAGTATGAAAGTGACTATGCGGCAGGAAAAAACCCAGAAGCACCAATAAGAGATCTTGAATTAGATACTTTAATGGGGGTATTAGACGGTGAGATTTTAGTTCACAATCATTGCTATAAAGCCGAAGAAATGGCTGTAATGATCGATATAGGTAAAGAATTTAACTACCATTCAGGCACTTTTCACCATGGTATAGAAGCTTATAAAATTGCTGATAAGCTTGCGGAGAATGGTAATTGTGTCGCTATGTGGCCAGATTGGTGGGGTTTTAAAATGGAAGCTTATGACATGGTTGAAGAAAATGTTGCAATTGTGGATGCAGCAAAAAATTCTTGTGCCATTGTACATTCAGATTCTGACACAACCATTCAACGATTAAATCAAGAAGCAGGTAAAGTGCTTTATCGTGCCAATGATAATGGCTTCAAACTAAAAGAAGAAGATGCCATAAAGTGGATTACCGCTAATGCAGCTAAATCGTTGGGTATTAATGATAAAACAGGAAGTTTACAAGCAGGTAAAAATGCTGATGTGGTGTTATGGAATACCAATCCGTTTAGTGTGTATGCACAGGCTGAGCAAGTTTTTGTTGATGGTGCGAAAGTTTATGATCGTTTTGATGACAAATATCAAGCGAAAAGTGACTTTCTTTTAGGACAAGAGTAGAGGAATACTAATGAAATATATGCAATTTAACAAAGTAAACATTACTCTACATTCGTTTTTGAAAGCATCGGCTGCCATATTAAGTCTTTTGGTTTGTACGGTACAAGCTAAAAGCACGGCAATTACTAATGCCACTGTTTACACCCTTGCTAGTCAAGGCATTTTAGAGCAAGCAACGGTTATTATTGATAAAGGCAAAATTACGCAAGTTTATGCAAGCGAAAATACACCTGAAAATTTTGATACTGATGAAATCATTGATGCAAAAGGCAGAATACTCACCCCTGGTTTTATTGGTAGTATGAATGCTTTAGGCTTAGTTGAAGTGGGCGCTGTTGCAAGAAGTCGTGATAGTAAAGATAAAAAAGCCGACATTACTTTTGATGCGAGCTTGGCATTTAACCCTAAATCAACCTTGATTGCCTATACGCGTAAAGGGGGAATTACCAGTAATATCGTTGCCCCACATGGTGGAGAAGACTTGTTTGCTGGGCAATCCTTTGCCGTTGACCTTTCTGGTGAGTTCAACAGTGTTATAACAAAGCAAAATGCAGTGATAGTTCACTTAGGCGCTGAAAAGGAAGGATCAAGGGCACAAAAACTACAAGCGCTTGATTATAAACTTGAAGATGCTCAAAAAGCGTTAGCTTTGAAAAAAATAACAAAAACAAAAAAGGATAAAGACTCAAAAGAGCCTAAACGTGATGAGCTAATCATTAATGCCTTGTTAGCGGGTGAAAAACCCTTATTAGCGTATGCAAACCGAGCGACAGATTTATTGGCTTTAATTGCTTTAAAACAAAAATATGGTATTGACTTAGTGCTAGTTGGTGCGAGTGATGCTGTTCTTATTACAGACGAAATTGTTGCGGCTAACGTACCCGTGATTTTAAGTTCGATTGACAACCTGCCGAGTAGTTTTGATTCATTACATGTTTCTTTAGGCAATATGGCAGTATTAATTAAAGCGGGTGTTAAGGTTATACTTGCGCCAAAAGGTGAAAGCCATAATTTAAATCAATTGCGTTTTGATGCAGGTATTGCTATTGCTAATGGTGTACCTAGAGAGGATGCCTTTTTAGCATTAACCGCGAATGTAGCTGATGTGTTTAAACTAAATTCAGGTCGTGTTGCGGTAGGGAAAAATGCTGATTTAGTACTATGGAGTGCCGATCCTTTTGAATTAAGTAGCAAGGTTGACAGTATGTGGATTAATGGTAAACCTGTTTCTACACGCTCTAGACAAGATAATTTACGTGATCGTTACTTAAAAAAATCTACTATGCCAAAAGCTTATTCAAAGTAGTCATAATTTTTTAATTCATTTTTAATAAAACGAAGGTAGGGCAAGCCCCTACCTTTTTCATTTTTATTTATCTTTTTGTTTTTCTTTAAACGTTTTAAGGACGAAAAAAACAGAAAAACTCTCGCATTATAAAAAAAATCAAAAAATAAAAATATAGACATTTTAATGGTTTAACTAATTTTTAGTGTAAAAAGTGTAATTATTTTAAAATTTATACTAGCCAAATGAAAAAATAAGCGTTATGGTTTTATTTACTTTATGACAGCGTTGTCATGTTTTTTGAAAGAAAATGACAGCGCTGTCGTAGAAAGATATATAATTATTATTAGTAGTATTGAAAAATAAATTTAAAAAACAAACGTGTTTAAGGGAAAGTCGATGTCATCAAAAATATTTAAAAAAGGCGTGTTAGCGAGCTCTATCGCTTTAATCCTAGCTGGTGGTGCTGCACCTATGGTTATGGCTGCCGAAGAAATTGCAGATGAAAATATTGAAGTTATTCAAGTTACAGGTATTCGTGGCTCTAACAGAATTAGTGTTAACGCTAAAAGGTTTTCAGATGCTGTTGTAGATGCAGTCAGTGCTGAAGACATTGGTCAATTCCCTGACTCAGATGTTGGCCAAGCATTGGGGCGTATCCCTGGTGTTACTGTTGGTCGTTCGTTTGGTCAAGGTGCATCGGTGTCAATACGTGGCACAGACCCATTAATGACCTTGACCACATTAAATGGTCAAAATGTTGCCTCTACTGGTTGGTATGATCAAGTGAATACAGACCGTTCGTTTAACTACTCCATGTTACCATCTGAGTTAGTTGGCGGAATGGAAGTATATAAATCAAGCCAAGCTAATCTTGTTGAAGGTGGTATTGGTGGTACGGTTATAGTGAAAACGCGTAAGCCACTTGATTTAGAAAGCAATACCGTTTTTGGCTCAGTTAAAGGAAACTATGGTTCAATTAATGAAGAAGTAACGCCTGAAGTTTCTGGTTTATATAGCTGGAAAAACAATGAAGAAACGTTTGGTATTCTCATCTCTGGTGCTTATGCTGATCGTGAATATTTACGTCGTGGTACAGAGTCTGATTTAGACTGGGGAGGACGTTCTTCTATTCAACCTTCCAGCTTTCTGCAAAGCCAAGAGCGCACGGCAATTGATGCAACCTTTCAGTATAGACCCTCTGAAAATTTTGAAATTGGTGCACACGTGCTTTCTCTTACATTAGGTGCAGATAGCCTTGGCGCTAATATG
>Ga0193952_1001172_pt1 | contig 10156 bp, 10 predicted proteins | sample BB_3_MG_FD_140368 | JGI IMG/M metagenome (GOLD analysis project Ga0193952, IMG submission 140368) | Microbial mat bacterial communities from the Broadkill River, Lewes, Delaware, United States - BB_3_MG | ecosystem: Environmental > Aquatic > Freshwater > River > Microbial mats | place: USA... | reverse complement strand
CTAAGCTTAAGACTTAGACCAATATCAAGATTAGAATTCTTTTTAGCAGTTTCAAGAATCTTAATTTCCTCTATGAGAAAGCAGATTGACTTATCTTCACACTTAATTTTATCAATCTTCACTTGATCTGTAACATCTACGATATTTTTCGTTTTACAACTTACCAAAACAACTACTATAGCTATAATTAATAAAATTACCTTATTCATTTACTTTATTTAAATTCTTGTTTCATGCTTCTTAATTTCTTTATTAATCAAACCTTGAAGAAATTTATTAAAATACATGGATACACCATTGATTGAGATAAAAGCTTCACCATCGAGACACAATATGTCCACAGAACCATCACTTCTTTTTATTCTCACTTTTTGTCTCACATTAGGTGTGCTTATACCTTCCTGTTGCTTTAATTTTTTAATTTCACTCATGAAATTCTTAATCATTAAAGAATCCTTTATTATTATCGTTTTTATATCTTCATTAAAAGCTTCTTCGAAATACGATTCTTCAATTTTAAAAGTTGTTATTATAATATAATCAACATAACTTATTGATATACTTTCAACTTTATTTTGCTGCCCAACACAACTCACTATAGTCATCAATAAAGAAAAAATAATCACATATAATTTATTAATTTTCATCACCATATTAACCTCTTAAAAAATAATCTCTTGTCTTATAATTCTAAATTGTTTGTTTTCACCATAGATATCTATTATTTCAGTAATATTATCTCATTATATATCTAAAGATTTCTGCTTAATCAACACCTGTTTCTTTGTGAAATCACTATAAACACCACGCTCTCTTTTAGATAGATGTTCTATTATAATTTCTTTAGCAACCTCAAACTCATCTAACTCTATTAAACAAATAGCCTTCCTATAGCGCGAATCATTGATTATTGACTTTGCCCACCTTAATCCCTCTCCATGGTCTCCATATGCTACTTCATTAATATCTTTAGCAATGATACTATTTAGCTGAGAAATTGCTTCTGAATACCGACCTACTGCTGATAAAGCACAACAATAATCATAAACAACTAAAGGATCATTAGGTTCTATTTCAATAGCTTTTTCAGAATATATCAAAGAGTTCTCATATTGTTTTAAATTAAAATAAACCTTTGATAATGATGAAAGTAGAAAATATTCATCAGGAAATTTATTTATCTCCTGCTTTAGTAATTTTTTTGCTTCTTCCCATTTTTCATCATCAAACAATGCATTTAGTCTTTCTGAAAAATCTTCTTTATATTTATCATCAATCTTCTTCATTAAAATTATCTTTTATTAGGATTAGGCTCCTTCTCATCAAGAAATTAGATATTAATACATATTCTTATATATTAACTTTACTACGTCATGATGTCCTTTATTTGCTGCAATAGCAATAGGTAAATTCCCCTTTTTCGTCTTAGAATATAAATCAACTCCCATCTTTATCAAGACTGATACTAATTCAATATTCCCAGCATTACATGCTACATGGATAGGCATATTCATCTCTTCATCAGAGAGATGAACATCTGCACCTTTTTGTATCAAAAAATGTGCGATATCATATTTATCTAACAGTATTGCCAACAACAAAGGTGTAACACCTTGTTTGGTTTGATGATTAATATTATCCAAATTTAAAAGCCCCTCCATTCTATCAACTTTTCCTGAATAAACTACGCAATGAATCATGTTCTCACCTTCATCATTTTCTAGTGTGGTATCCGCATTATTATTTATTAAATATCTAAAAGAATTGCTTTTAGCATCACTTAAAGAATACATCAGAAGAGTATCATTCTCCTCATCAGGGAACCTTTCATCTATAGAATATTGAGCTTTATTATTTTCTAGAAATTCAATATCGTCATTACATATTGCATCTTTTAATTGTTCTTTGAACATATTCATATTTAGTGATTTTTTGCTATTATCGAATTAAAAAAACTTTGTATATATAACCAACTTCAAAATCTTATTTTTATATATGACTTACAGTATCATTAGAATTCCTATAATTATTTTTATACTACTTGGCTTTACCTTAAATACTTTATCTCCAAACTCAAAAAAAGATGTAGATTTTCCTACAAACTTCTCTCTTTAATAAACGATAATTCTACTGTTTTATCCTCGATAGACCTTATTATAACTCTTACGTACATATAATTTATTGAATCCTGCTTTGCATTAGGATACTTCTCAATTACAAGTGAATCAACAAATTTTTTAAATATTCCATAATAAGGTCTTACGTTTTTAGGATATTCCTCAAAAAATAGCTTATCCCTAGTCCTGCAAGCATATTTTATTTTCTTATCATTGCTAACATCTACTACATTTAGGAAATCTATATTAAAACTATTTACTATTGCATTATCAGAGATTTTTAGTGAAAGAAAAGCAGAACCTTCAATATCATTAATCCTTACAGTATCACAATTTGTAATTTTAAATGGAGCAGGAAGAAACCGACATATAATCTCATTTGTGTCTCGTGCAATTGTATCTTTCGAAAAACAATTATTGGTAATAACCATTAAAAACGGAATTAAAAATCTAATCATCATTATTTACTTTGGTGACTGAATTAGTTTACTTTTAATTTCTCGAAGAATTCTTCTACCAACTATATTAGAAGATATTATATTGCTTATAATCATTCTATATTTTAATTCAGAACAGCTATTATCTAATATTAAGTCATTGAAAAATATATCATTCTCTCTAATTAATGACTTAGTCAATTGACAATCAAGCTCAACAACTTCAATACTTATTCTTTCATAAATAGAATATTTAATAGTACCAACAAGCTTAAATCTCTTCAATAATTTTCTTGATTTTTTTATAAAAGTCATATACTCCTTCTCTGAAAGAAATATCTCCTCCGTATTTAGGTGCTTTATTCCAATCAAAGGCTCATCTGTATATAAAAAGCTTTTTTGCATCAATAAAATAAAATCACTTAAGCTTTCTATTAAATCAAAGCTAGGAATTGAATCTATATTGTCTGCTATATAAAACGAATTATAGTATTTATTATTACTTTCAACTTCTATAGAAAATAATAATTTTGAGGAATTCTGAGAATATAATAAGCTCGTTGAAATTATTATAAAAATGAATACTAATTTAATTTTCATATATAACTTACCTAACTGATTTTATTGTTTGCATTTAAGAATTCTAAAGTCTTTTTTAGTATAATTCATCTAAATTTATACTTCTCTTAAACTTCATATAGACTCTTTCTTTATTTTCTTAAGTGGATAGCAATGATTAATGCTCTTTTGCATATATGTTATATGTTTAATAAATAATATTAAGTAAATTTAATAAATATAACCAAATGAATAAATTTTCTCAGAGGAAATTTATAATTCAACATATAGTTCACAAGCACCTAGCCTCAACCCAAAGAAAGACCAAACTAATAAATCCCAAAGTCATCTACGTCTCATCTTTAACCCAGTCTGCAACCTACACCTTACGCTAGTATGAGATTGGCATAAGACTGATTTCAGGCTGACTATCTATAGTCTATATTTAATCTCTCCTTAACCCGACTTAAATCTTTATCAATATTTACTGAACCTATTACATATAATATCAGTAAAAGAATATGATAATACTGTTACAACAAAATGATTTTCACCAAAATAACCAATTAAAGAAAAATTTCAGTATATTTAAAACGACACTAACAAAAACAAACTAAATATGCGAAAGACACTACTAGTAATAATAGCGATTCTTATCACATCTTCTTCTTTTGGACAAGATATTGAATTAGGTTTTTGGGAAAATATTTTCACAAAGAAGAAAACCAAACTCAAGTTTAAACAAATTAATCACAATATTGTGATTCCCGCCAGAGTAAATGATTCCGATACCCTTTGGTTTATTCTCGATAGTGGATTAGGAACTTCACTTATCACAGAGCTCACCGCCAATGATTCTCTTACAATAAAATATGCTAAGAAGATAAAACTACATGGACTTGGTGAGGGAGAATCTCTTGAGGCTTTTTCTTCTCATAAGAATGATATATATATTGGAGATCTTCATTTTGAGAATCAAGATATAAATGCTTTACTACAAGATATTTTCTTTCTGTCTAAGAAGGCAGGTACTAAGATTAATGGGATTATTGGCTCAACTGTTTTTGAGAAGTATATTGTTGATATTGATTATCTAAATAATGAGATTGATTTTATTAAACCTGAGTATTATGAATTTAAGAAAAAAAGGAAAACAATATGTTTGCCCCTTGAGTTCCATAATCACAAACCCTATATTAGAACTTGGATAACTGATTCTAAAGGGAAGCGTACAAAAGTCAAACTGCTTGTAGATACAGGTGCCAGTCTTGCTTTATGGCTGCAAGAGAATAAAGATATTTCCATACCTGATAAGAATATATATAACATTATTGGACAGGGTCTTAACGGAGAGATCTTTGGACATATCGGTAGAATAAATAGTATTGAAATTGGACATTTTGTACTTAAACAACCTATTGTGAATTTTCCTGATACTTCAGCTATAAATATGAGTCTTATGGGAGACCATCGAAATGGAAGTATTGGTGGCGATTTATTAAGACGTTTCTTCGTGACAATTGATTATCCAAACAAAAGAATTTGCTTTAGACGTAATAAACATATCAGAAGACCTTTTAAGTATAATCATTCAGGTCTTTCTATAGAGACACCATATCCTGGACTTAAAGTTTTTATGATTTCGGAAATAATGAAGGACTCTCCCGCCGAAAAAGCTGGCCTTAAAGTGGGCGATCAGATTCTTGGATTAAATAAATATATGGCACAACATTTAACACTTAAACAAATATTCAACACCCTATCTTCACTTAAAAAAAAGAGTATAAAAGTAACTATTCTGAGAGATGGTAAAGAAATGAGATTTGTTATTATCACAAAGAAAATGATATAGATTATCTCATAAAATAATTACCCAAAGAAAGTAAAATTACCCTTGGTTTTATATTGGTATTCTCTCCAATTTGTAGTAATTTGGCTGTCTAAAGCATTGCTATTATGACACATCTTAAAGAAGGAGACAAAGCCCCTATCTTCAATGGTATAGACCAAGATGGGAAGGAAATTAATCTTGATAATTTCAAGGGTAAAAAAATCATTCTATATTTCTATCCGAAGGATGATACACCAGGTTGTACGGCTGAGGCTTGTAATCTTAATGAGAACTATTCTCAACTTACTGAGAAAGGTTTCGAGGTTATTGGAGTGAGTCCTGATTCACCTGCTAAACACCTTAAGTTTATTGCAAAATATGATCTTGCTTTTAATCTTATTGCAGATACTGACTATAAGATAATGGAAGCTTATGGTGTATGGGGTGAGAAGAAAATGTGGGGTAAAACCTTTATGGGGGTTCATCGAACGACCTTCCTTATCTCAACAGAAGGGATTATTGAGAAAGTGTTTAAGAAGGTGAAGACTAAAGAGCATACTGCTCAGATTTTAAGTGAAATAGAAAATAAAACAATATAATTATGGCTGAAAAAGAAATTAATGCAAACAAGTTGAAGGCTCTGCAACTGACTCTTGATAAGATAGAGAAGAGCTATGGAAAAGGAAGTGTGATGAAGTTGGGTGATACTGCTGTTGAAGATGTACCAGCCATTCCTTCAGGATCAATTTCTTTAGATGTTGCTTTAGGTGTTGGTGGTTTTCCAAAAGGAAGAATAATTGAGATATACGGACCTGAATCATCAGGTAAGACAACTCTTGCAATACACGCTATTGCTGAGGTTCAAAAACAAGGTGGTATTGCTGCTATTATTGATGCTGAGCACGCTTTTGATAGATTTTATGCTGAGAAATTAGGTGTTGATACTGATAATCTTTTTATCTCTCAACCAGACTGTGGTGAGCAAGCTTTAGAGATTGCTGATCAGTTAATCCGTTCTTCTGCTATTGACTTAATCGTTATTGACTCTGTTGCTGCTCTTACGCCTAAGGCTGAGATTGAAGGTGATATGGGTGACTCAAGAATGGGGCTTCAAGCTCGATTAATGTCTCAGGCTCTTAGAAAACTTACTGGTACTATTAGTAAGACAAACACTTGTTGTATGTTTATCAATCAACTTCGTGAGAAGATTGGTGTGATGTTTGGTAACCCAGAAACAACTACTGGTGGTAATGCTCTTAAATTCTACTCTTCTGTTAGACTTGATATCAGACGTGTTGGTCAGATTAAAGATGGTGAGAATGTACTAGGTAACCACACTCGTGTGAAGGTTATTAAGAATAAAGTGGCACCTCCATTCCGTAAAGCTGAATTCGATATCATGTATGGTATGGGTATCTCTAAGACTGGTGAGATTATTGACCTTGGTGTTGATTATAATATAATCAAGAAAGCAGGATCATGGTTCTCTTATGGTGAGACTAAATTAGGACAAGGTCGTGAAGCTGTTAAATCTCTTCTTCAAGATAATCCTGAGTTAGCTGAGGAATTAGAAGCTAAGATTGTAGAAGCAATCAATATTGCTAAGCAGAACTAAACAAGTTAATTGATAATTTATAAGTTCCGTATTTACTCGTTAAGTACGGAACTCATCATTCATAACTAACAATTAATAAATATAAACTATCAAAATGAAGTATATTGGAATTTTAGCCATGCTAGCATGTTTTGCATGTACTGCTCCACAAAAAGACGGAAAGATGGCAAAGAACTACAAAACTCCTAAGATGAAGCTTGAGTCAGATGTTATGACACCTGAGGTGTTATGGGCATTTGGTCGCTTAGGTGGAGAGACTGTCTCTCCTGATGGTAAGACTGTGCTTTACGGTGTTACTTATTTCAACAAGAAAGAAGATAAGTCTTACAGAGATCTTTACACTGTTTCTGTTGACGGAAGTAATAGAAAACAGATTACTGATACTCCTGAGAAAGAGTTTGAGGCTGTTTGGACAAAAGACGGTAAGATTGCATACCTATCTCCTAAATCAGGTAGTGTACAGCTTTACATCATGGATGCTGACGGTAAAAACTCAAAGCAGATTACTGATGTAGAAGGTGGTATCGAAGGTTTTAAATTCTCACCAGATGAGACAAAACTTGTATATATTAAAGGTGTTAAACTTGAGAAGAATGTTCAAGATCTTCACCCTGACCTAGACAAAGCAGATGCTAGAATCATTAATAATGAGTTCTATCGTCACTGGGATCATTGGGTTGAGAAATACACTCATATCTTCATGGCTGACATGAAAAATGGTTCTATGGTGAAGTCTGGAAATGACATCATGAAAGGTGAGAAATGGGAATCTCCTGTTCGTCCTTGGGGTGGTATGGAACAGATTAACTGGACTGTTGATGGTAAGAACATTGCTTATTGCTCTCGTAAGAAAGAGGGTGTTGACTATGCTACATCAACAAATGCAGATATCTATTTCTACAATGTAGATACTAAGAAGACTGAGAACATGACTAAAGGAATGATGGGATACGATTTCAATATGGTATTCTCTCCTGATGGTAAATACATGGCTTGGGAAAGTATGGAAAGAGAAGGATATGAAGCAGACCAAGTTCGTCTAACTCTTATGGATCTTTCTACTCGTAAGGTTAAAGACATTACTAAAGATTTCGATCAGAATGTATCTCACCTTACTTGGACTCCTGATTCTAAGTCTCTTTATTTCATTTCTGGATGGCATGCTACAACAGAGATTTACAATATCACTATTGCTGATTCTAAAGTAAGAAAGATTACTGAAGGATATCACGATTACCATTCTGTAGCTCTTGCTGGAGATAAGTTAATCGGTTCTAAAGTTTCTATTTCTAAGCCTGCTGAGATCTATTCTGTAGATCTTAAAACGGGTAAAGACACTGAGATTTCTTTCGTAAACAAAGATCTTCTTTCTCAATTAAAAATGGGTAAAGTAGAAAAGCGTTGGGTGAAGACTACTGATAATAAGCAAATGCTTGTTTGGGTTATCTACCCTCCTCATTTCGATAAGAGCAAGAAATATCCTGCACTTCTTTATTGCCAAGGTGGACCACAAGGAACTGTTTCTCAATTCTGGTCATACAGATGGAATTTCCAAATGATGGCTGCTAACGATTATATCGTTGTTGCTCCTAACCGTAGAGGTCTTCCTTCTTTCGGACAAGAATGGAACGAGCAGATATCTAAAGATTACGGTGGACAAAACCAGAAGGATTACCTTTCTGCAATTGATAACGTAAAGAAAGAGAAGTTTGTTGATGAGAATAGACTTGGTGCTGTGGGTGCTTCTTATGGAGGTTTCTCGGTATACTGGTTAGCTGGTCACCATAACAAACGATTCAAAGCATTCATCGCTCACGATGGTATGTTTAATCTTGAATCACAATACCTAGAGACTGAAGAGATGTGGTTTGTAAACTGGGATCTTGGTGGTTCTTTCTGGGATAAGAAGAATAAATTAGCTCAACGTTCATATGCTAATTCTCCTCACAAATTTGTAGACAAGTGGGATACTCCTATCCTTGTTGTTCATGGTGAAAAAGATTACAGAATTGTTGCTTCTCAAGGTATGCAAGCATTTAATGCTGCACGTCTAAGAGGTATACCTGCTCAATATCTATATTACCCTGAAGAAAATCACTGGGTACTAGGATGTCAGAACGGTATCTTATGGCAACGTACTTTCTTCGGATGGTTAGACAAATGGCTTAAGAAATAATTGCTAGCGATTATCTTTTAAGTAATAGATAAAAAAAGGCAGTAAACTTAATTGTTTACTGCCTTTCTTTATATGCAATAACTATAACTAAGCTATTGCTTTCTTCACTTTATATCTATTGTAATAATACATCACAAGTAGAATAGTAAGTACCTCTGCAATGATTGAAAGAATAGACCCCTCAAATCCAAAAGCACCACCATTTAATAATGTTTCTGAAGAAAAGCTTGTCTGTATCACAGAGTAAAAATCCTGACCACTCACATTAAAACCTAAATGAGATTGAATAAAGTTCCAACTAAAATGGAAAGCTATTGGAAACCATAGATTCTTAGTATAGATATATGAGATACCTAATGCAATGCCAGCTAAGAAAAGATCTAACATACTAAACCAACTGATATTAGGATTTACCACGTGTAATAATGCGAATAAAAGAGATGATATTACTAAAGCTACATACTTATTATACGATCTCATTAAATTTCTCAGTACATATCCTCTAAAAACAGATTCTTCAAGTATAGCTACAAGTATATAAAGACCTACAGAATTCATAAAGTCCTTAGTACTGAATGAAAAACCTTCATAAGTAATCTCACCCATAAATATTAAAAAGAAAAAACCTATACCTATCAATCCTGCCCCTACCGCATTACCAGCTACAATATCCTTAATTCTTCCTTTAAGGCTATAACCTAGATTTACAAAAGGCTCGTTATCTACTATTCTCATAAATCCCCATAAGAGAAGAGACATTCCAATCACTTCAAAAAGTTTAATGATTAAAGTTTGACCTTCTGTTGCTTGAGCATCAAGGTCAATTATATTATATCCTGCAACCAAAGCTCCTAGGACTTCACATACTCCTAAGACAATAAAAAATGGTATTACAAATACTAAAACTCTTTTCATACTTATTACTTATTTATCTTATTTATAAGTTACCTGTCTCTATCACTGGACTTGTTGCATGATCCGAGCATAATACCACAAGTAGGTTACTTACCATAGAAGCTTTCTTGTCATCTGTAAGCTCAACAATCTTTTGATCAGACAACTGAGTCAATGCCATATCAACCATACCAACAGCTCCTTCGACAATAGTTTTACGTGCAGCTATTACTGCTTGTGCCTGCTGACGTTGAAGCATTGCTGCTGCAATCTCAGGAGCATATGCAAGATTTGATATTCTTGCCTCATGAATCTCTATTCCAACAAGAGCTAATCTATCCTTCAATTCATCCACTAAAGCTTGATTAATCTCATCCCCTCCTGATCGTAAAGAGATTGCTGTTGAATTACTATCAATATCATCATATGGATATGAATGAGCAATTTTTCTAAGAGCTGCCTCTGCTTGAATCTTAACAAACGCTTGATATGACTCTTCAGATTTTTGCTTCTTCACTCCTGTCTTTG
>Ga0193952_1001168_pt1 | contig 10170 bp, 11 predicted proteins | sample BB_3_MG_FD_140368 | JGI IMG/M metagenome (GOLD analysis project Ga0193952, IMG submission 140368) | Microbial mat bacterial communities from the Broadkill River, Lewes, Delaware, United States - BB_3_MG | ecosystem: Environmental > Aquatic > Freshwater > River > Microbial mats | place: USA... | reverse complement strand
CGAAATGAAAGATTCTAACGTACTGGACAAAGTTGCATTATGTTATGGTCAAATGTCTGAGCCTCCAGGTGCAAGAAATAGAATTGCATTAACTGGTCTTACAATGGCAGAGTACTTCAGAGACGAAAAAGGTCTTGATGTATTAATGTTCGTTGATAATATCTTTAGATTTGCACAATCAGGTTCTGAGATGTCTGCATTATTAGGTAGAATTCCTTCTGCTGTTGGTTACCAACCAACACTTGCTTCAGAAATGGGTAAGTTACAAGAAAGAATTACATCTACTAACAAAGGTTCAATTACTTCTGTTCAAGCTGTATATGTACCTGCGGATGACTTAACAGATCCAGCTCCTGCTTCTGTTTTCGCTCACTTAGATGCTACAACAGTACTTAACAGAAAAATTGCTGAAAAAGGTATTTACCCAGCAGTTGATCCATTAGATTCTACTTCTAGAATCTTAAGTGCAGATGTATTAGGTGACGAGCATTATAATACTGCAAGAGGTGTTCAATCAGTTCTTCAAAAGTATAAAGATTTACAAGATATTATTGCAATTCTTGGTATGGATGAGTTATCAGAAGCTGATAAACTTGTTGTATCTAGAGCAAGAAAAATCGAGAGATTCTTATCTCAACCATTCTTCGTTGCAGAAGTATTCACAGGTTCTCCAGGTAAATATGTTGAACTTAAAGATACTATTGCTGGATTCCAAGGAATCTTAGAAGGTAAATTTGATGATATCCCAGAAATGGCATTCTATATGGTTGGTGGAATGGATGAGGCTTTAGCTAAAGCTGAAAGCATGAAATAATTAACCATTAAGGCATAACATGGATACTATTAAATTATCAATTGTTACACCTAATGGAGAAATCTTTAATGATGACGTGAAAACCGTAACTCTTCCTGGAAAAGAGGGAGAGTTCGGTGTTTTACCAGGACACGCGTCTCTAGTTTCTTCATTAACTGTTGGTGTAATTATAATTGAAAAAGCTGATTCTACTGAAGCTGTTGCCATTAACTGGGGACATGTTAAAGTAGATGAAAAATCTGTAGATGTACTAGCCGATGGTGCTATTGCATTAACTCAAGGGCAAGACTCTGAGATCGCTAAAAATATTGATGCAGCGAAAGACTTAGTTAATTCTGTTAAAGATTCTAATGTTTCTGTTGCAGCAGTTGAAGCTAAAATCAATTCATTCGCATAACAGCTTATGACAAACACAATACTAAATTATTTGGCTAATAGTAGTGCTATAACGTATATCGTTTTAGCGCTATTATCGCTATACTTAATCATAACAATCTGGATTTTCCTTTATAGATATTTTGCTATAACTGGATTAATTACTAATGAAAAAAAATCTTTAGAATCTTTAACATCAAGAGAAGCTGCTTTTTCACCACTATCTGCATTAAATAAATGTACAAGTAATACTAATTCTAAAGAGCTATTACATGCTTGTGAAATTAATATTATAAAAGATGCTAGTGCGGGAATATCATGGTTAGCTATTATCTCATCTACTTCTCCATTTATTGGTTTATTTGGAACTGTTGTTGGTATTTTAGAATCTTTTGCTAAATTTTCAAGTCACTCAAAAGTTGGTTTTTCTGTAATTGCCCCTGCTATATCTGAAGCTTTAGTTGCTACTGCTGCTGGTATTTTTGTTGCAATTTTTGCTTATACTTTTCATCAAATATTAACAAGAAAAGTTTATGAGTTAAATACTTACATTAAGGCTCAATCAGAAATTTTAATTGCTAAAGGTTAGATTTGTACGATTTTAATCAAAAACCTGATTTAAATATTACTCCACTAGTTGATATTATGCTAGTACTTTTAGCAATTTTAATGGTTACTGCTCCTGTTATTGAATTTGAAGAACCTATTAATCTTCCAAAAGGAAGTAAATCTAAACAACTACAAGAATTTAAAAAGATAGATATTTTAATATCAAAAGAAAGAACAGTTAGAATCAATAAGAAAAAAGTTGATATTAACAATTTCCCAGATAGTTTTTTACTTTTTGTTGGTAGTAAAGATAAAAATACTCCTATTCATATTAGAGCTGATAAAGATTTAAAATATGAGGATATTGTATTCGTATTAAAATCTGTAAAAGAAGCTGGATTTTTTAAAGTTGCTCTTGTTACTGACGGTTAATTATGCAAAATAATTCTAGGTTTTTAATTACAGGAATTATTTCCTTTTCTTTCTATATTCTTATAGTTTTCTTTTTTATATACTATGTTACAAGCCCTAAGGCTAAAAAATATACTACTAAGACTAAAACAACAACTATTGAACTTGATATGATTGTTGAAAAAAGCGATAAAAAAAGAATAGAGAAAAAAGCGGAAAAGAAAATAGAAAAAAAAATAGAAAAGCTTGTTGAAAAGTCTACTTCTATATCTAATGAAAAAAAACCTGATGTAAAATCTCTTTTTGGAAAAGTTAAAACAAAAGTTACAAAAGTTGAAAAGAAAAACATTAATAATGTAGTAAAATCACTTGATCCAAAAAGATTTAAATCAAAATTTCAAAAACAGAAAAAATCATCAAACGTAAAAATTGATAAATTACTTAATGATAAAAGAACTACTACAAATGTTACAAGTTCAAATAGAAGTAAGAGTAAAGAGAGTGATGATTATTACTCGCAAGTTAACTCATTATTATCTATTTGGACTCCAAGTGGTAGAGAAGAGGGATTAGTTGCTACTGTACTTGTTAAAATCACTGCAAGTGGAAAATTTAATTTTTCATTTGTGAAATATTCTGGAAATTCTAGTTTTGATTTATCTTTAAAAGCTTTTTTAGAAGAACAAAAAAGTATAATATATCCTAAACCTAAAAAAGGTAAGACAGTACAAATAAACGTAGATTTTAAATCAGAAGGATAAATATGTATAGATTATTGTTAATAGTATCTATTTTTGTTACATCAGTTTTTGCTGAAGTTGATGCAAATTTAGAGATTGTAAAAAAAGCTAATACCCTACCAAAAATTTTGGTTTCAATAGCAAGTGATTCTCCAGAAATTGGAACACTAGGTAAAATTAAAAAAACTTTATCTCAAGACTTAGAGGTAAGTGGACATTTTGAATTAATCAAGAATCCTGCAATTATAAAATATGATGAAATTCCAGATATAAATTCTTTATCACAAAGTGGAGTGGATTTATTTTTAAATGTTAGTGCTAAAAAGAGCAGTAATGGTTCATATACACTACTTACTAAACTATATGATATAAATGCACAAGCAATGGTAATGGAAAAAAGTTATACAACTTTAAAAGAGAATAGATATCCTTTCTTAGCTCATAGAACAGCAATTTCAATTAATGATCATTTTAAAGCACCAAGTATTGCTTGGATGGATAAGTTTGTTGTTTTCTCTGTTTATAAAGCTGCTGGACAATCTAATATTATGATTGGTGATTACACATTATCTTACAAAAAGACAATTGTAAGTGGTGGTTTAAATATTTTCCCTAAATGGGCAAGTAAAAACCAAAAAAGTATTTATTACACATCTTATAATTATGATAAACCAACTTTAGTTAAGTTAAACATTTTTAATAGACAAAAAAATATTATAATGCAATCTGATGGTATGATAGCAGCTTCTGATGTTAATGATGATGCATCAAAAGTTTTAATAACAGCTTCCCCTAATTCTCAACCAGATGTTTATTTATATAATACTAGAACAAAAAAGAAAACTAGAGTTACTAGATACAGTGGTATTGATGTTGGAGCACAGTTTATTGAAGATGATACAAGAATAGTATTTGTTTCAGATAGATTGGGAAGTCCAAATATTTTTGCTAAAGGCATTAACTCTCGTGGTGTAGAAAAACTTGTTTACCATAGTAGAAACAATTCTTCTGCAAGTGCATATAAAGACAATATTGTTTATTCAAGTAGAGATAAAAAAAATGAATTAGGACAAAGAAGTTTTAATTTATATTTAATGTCTACAAAATCTGATGATCTAAAAAGATTAACATCAAGTGGGGTAAATCAATTTCCAAAATTTTCACCTGATGGAGAGTCTTTATTATTTATTAAAAACTTTAATGGAGTAAGTTCTATTGGAGTTATAAGATTGAATTTTAATAAATCTTATTTATTTCCTATTAACAGTGGTAGAATCCAATCTATCGATTGGTAAGGAAATAATCCATAATTAAGTTTTGATTTTGTAAAATCAAGATAAATTTTTAATTTTAAGGATAAATTTATGAAGAAAATTAGCATTTACTCTTTATTAGCAGCAGCTGTATTATTTACAGGTTGTAGTGAAAAAAATGTAGACATGAACGTAAACAATGATGTTCCAGTAGTGGTTCAAGAAACTTCTGAAACAGTATTAAATACTATTCCAGATACTAAAATTGACATGATGGACGGAAGTTTCACTATGGGTGAAAAAACTTCAAATGGTGTTTACTATACTATTAATGGTAAAAAAGTATTAATTGAAAACATTTATTTTGGATTTGATAAATATAACTTATCTTCAGATATGAAAGATAAAGCTATGTCTAATGCATCTAAATTATCAGCTGTAAATCCTTCTGCAACTATTAAAGTTTCTGGAAATACAGATGAGTGGGGAACTGATGAGTATAACTATGCTTTAGGTTTAAAAAGAGCAAAAGCTGTTAAAGATGTTTTAATTAATAATGGTGTAAATGCAAATGTTTCTTTAGTATCTTTAGGTGAAAGTAATCCTGTTTGTACTTCAAAAAATACTAATTGTTGGTCAAAAAACAGAAGAGTTGAACATACTCTAAACAAATAATTTTATGAATAAATATATTCTATCTTTTTTAGTAGCTAGTTCTATTGCTGGTGCCCAAGAGGTATCAGTATTTGGAGCTGGTGATCTAAATTCAAAAAATCCTTATGGATTAAACTCAGCTGAAAAACATATTTTAAAAAACCAAAAGAAATTAAATAGTTTATCATCAAAAGTTACTGATGTAAATTTATTAATTGACTCTTTAAAAAAGAGACTTGAAGGTTTAGAATCAATATATGAAGGTGATTCTTCAAAACTTAATTCTACTGTTTTAAAAATGAATGAATTAATGAAAAAAGTAGAATTGTCATCTGACATTGCTTCTAAGAATAGTAATGAAACAGCTGAAATAAAAAATGTATCTGAACAACTTTTAAATATGAAAGAAGAAACAGATAAAGAAGTTAAGCAAAGTATTTCTACTTTAAAGAAAGCAGTTTCAAAACTTTCTAGATTAATTAATAAAATTAATAGAGAATATGTTTCTGCAAAAGAATTAGAGTCTAACATGCAACAATTTATTACTCGTTCTGAGTTTGAAGCATTAAAGAAATCTCTAGGAGTTAAAACTTCATCAAAGTCAACATCTACAAAAGTTACTAAATCTAGTAAAACTTCTTCAAGTGTTGATGTGAATAAAAAACTATCATCTTCTGATAAAAGTAAATTATCTGCTGAAGCAAAAGCTTCATTTAAAAAGAGATTCTTTAATGATGCAATTCCAAAGTTTCAAAAGCTTGTGGAGTTAAATTATAAACCAGCAGAAGGTAATTATTATCTTGGTGAAATGTGGTATGTAAGAAAGAAATATGATCTTGCAATAAGTCATTTTAAAAAGTCTGCAATTCTTTATGATAAAGCAGCTTATATGCCTACATTATTATTGCACAGCGCTATCTCATTTGAAAAAACAAATGAAAAAGAGAATGCTAAAAGCTTTTATAGTTCACTTGTAGATTTATATCCAAGTTCAAGTGAAGCTAAAATTGCAAAAAAGAATTTATCAAAGTTATAAGTTAATAAAATTTAAATAAGGAAAATATATGTCAAAAGTAATAGCTATAGAATATACGCTAAAAGACGCAAACACTGGTGAACAATTAGACACTAATGTTGGTCAAGCACCACTAGAATTTATTCAAGGAAAAGGTCAAATCATTCCTGGATTAGAATCTAAATTAGTAGAAATGGAAGCTAATGATAATGCTGACGTTTTAGTTGAGCCAAAAGATGGGTACGGTGAGTACAATGCAGAAGCAGTTCAAGTTTTACCAAAAGAGCAATTTGCTGGTATTGAATTAGCTGAAGGTATGTCTTTATATGGAACTGGTGAAAATGGTGAAACTGTACAAGTTGCTGTTAAATCATTCACTGATGATGAAGTAACTATTGATTATAATCACCCAATGGCTGGAAGAACTTTAATGTTCTCTGTTGCTATTACATCTATGAGAGCTGCTACTGAAGAAGAACTACAAACTGGTGTAGTTGGTGGTATGGCTGCTATGGGTGGCGGATGTTGTGGTGGTGGAGGTTCTGAACAACCTGCACAATCTCAAGGTGGATGTGGTTGTAATTAATAGTTGCTAGGTTAGCAAAACGTATTAATTGATTACAATTTAATCAAACACTTCTTTGGCCAAGTACATTTATGTATTTGGCCAAAACTATTTTTTAAGGTTAGAGTTTTTTAACTTTACAAAATAGTTTTATAAAAAACTAATATAAAAATTAAAATTAAAAAGGTATTTACATGAAAAAAGTTGCTTTTATTTTTCCAGGACAAGGAAGTCAAAGTGTTGGAATGGGAAAAGATTTCTTCGAAAATAGTGATATCGCAAAAGATATGATTTCAAAAGCTAGTGATAGACTTGGAATAAATTTTGAGGAATTATTATTTACTGAAAATGACAACTTAGGTAAAACTGAATTTACACAACCTGCTATTTTATTAGTAAGTTCAATTGCTAATGCAATTTTCAAAGAAAAATGTGATGTTCAACCAGAGTTTGTTTTAGGTCATTCATTAGGTGAATTTTCAGCATTAGTAGCATCTGGGGCTTTAGATTACTTAGATGCAATTGAGTTAGTTCATAGAAGAGGTTTATTCATGAATGAAGCTTGTGCTGGTGGTGGTGCTGGAATGATGGCATTAGTTGGAATGACTGATGCTGATGTAGAGAAAATTTGTGAAGATCAAAGAGAAGCTGGAAAAAAAGTTTGGCCAGCTAATTATAATATGGATGGACAATTAGTATTAGCGGGTATTAAAGCTGATTTAGAATCTTTAGTTGATACATTTAAAGAAGCAGGTGCTAAAAGAGCAATTGTTCTTGATATGTCTGTAGCTTCTCATTGTGAGTTATTAACTTCTGCAGTTGAAAACTTAAGACCATATTTAGAAGAGTATTTAAAAGATGAATTCTCACCAGTAATTTCAAATGTAACTACTGAAGCATATACTACTAAAGATGATGCAATTGAATTATTAGCTTCTCAATTAACTAAACCTGTAAAATATAAACAATCAATTTTAGCAAAAGCTGATGATGTTGATGCTTTTATTGAGTTTGGTAATGGTATTGTATTAAAGGGTTTAAATAGAAAGATTTGTAAATCAGTTCCTACTTTAAACGTTAGTGATTTAGCATCATTAGAGAAAACAATTGAGGCTTTAAATGACTAAATTAGCAATTATGGGTGCAATGGAAGAGGAGATTGAGCCTCTTTTAGCACATTTTGATAAAGTTAATGTTGTAGAATTTGCAGATAATAAATATTATGAAGTTAGTCATAATGGTTTAGATATTGTAATTGCATATTCAAAAATAGGAAAAGTTTTTGCTAGTTTAACTGCAAGTACAATGATTCAAAAATTCGGATGTGATACATTATTATTTTCAGGTGTTGCAGGTGGTATTAACCCTGAGCTTAAAATTGGTGATTTAATTATCGCTGATAAATTATGTCAACATGATTTAGATATTACTGCTTTTGGACATCCTAATGGATTTGTTCCTGGTGGATCTGTTTTTGTTGAAACTTCTGATGAATTAAGAGTTATTGCTAAAGAAGTTGCTAAAGAGAATGATTTAAAAGTAATTGAAGGTACTATTGCTACTGGTGATCAATTTGTACATTCAGTTGAGAGAAAAGAGTTTATTGAGTCAACTTTTAAAGCTGATGCATTAGAAATGGAAGGTGCTAGCGTTGCTGTAATCTGTGATGCTTTAGATGTTCCATTTTTTGTATTAAGAGCTATTTCTGATTCTGCTGATGGTGGAGCGGATATTGATTTTGATGAGTTTTTAAAATCAAGTGCTATAAATTCTGCTAACTATTTAATAAAAATAGTTGAAAAATTAAATAAGTAAGTACTACTTATCCATTAAACCATAACCAACTCCAAAAGAGTTAGTTATGGTTTCCTTACCAATCTTATTGGAAAGTCTATTTAGCAAAGATTTGAATGCTGAATTTGATATTTCTTTATTTGGCCAAATCACTCTTTGTATCTCTACATTTTTAATTATTTTATTTTTATTACTTAAAAATAGTTCTAATAATCTTGCTTCATTTTTTGTAAGTACATATGTTTGATCTTTATTTGTAATACTTTTCTTCACATAATCATAGTTAGTATCTTCAGTTATGTTTGAAACTATATCCCCACTATTTAAAACTATTTTAGCTGTTTGATTTAGTGAGTAGATTAATTTGTTTATATCCAGTGGTTTAATTAAATATTCTACTAGATTTAGTTTAATAGCTTCAAGTAAATTATTTAAGTCTTTATTTGCTGTTATTACTATGATTGGTACATTTTTATTTTCTTTTCTAATAGTTTTTATAATTTCAATACCATTTTTATCTTTTAAGTTTATATCTATAATTATAATATTTGGGTTTGATGAATAAAAATAGTCTAATGCTAGTATTTCATCTTCATAATGTACAACTTTATTAAAGAATACATTTAAGATATTATCTACTTTTTTATAGGAATCGTCTATTAAAGTTATATGTAAAACAGTAAGTTGTTTTAGGATTTTTTTTAAGGACATACTCATAATATGATTATATCATACTTTATTATTAGTTTAATAAATGAAACCATTTTGCGACTACTTTTTAGATAATATAATTACATTAAAAATTATACTACTAAAAAGGTACAGCATGATTTCAATTATTAAGTATGGTAACAAATTAGATTTATCAAAAATTCCGGCGTTAAATGGTAAAAAATCATTAACACTTCAAGAACTTGTTTTAGGTAATACAATAGAGATTAAAATCCCTAAGGGAACTAAATTTGTTTCAGCTATAAATGAGGCTGATTTAAGGATTGAGTTTAAAGAAAGTGATGGAACTATTTTTGAATTAATTTTAAAAGATATGGCCGAATTACTTGGAAAAAATGATGGAACTAACTTAGTTAATATAATTGAAATTGGTGAAAATAACAATGCTGATACTACATTGGCATCAATTAGTGATTTAGTAACAGCAAATGCTGCAGCTGCAGCTGGACCTGCTGGTGGTACTAATACTAACTCCGACAGTGGTGTTAATCCAGATTCTGGAACAAATAATCTTAATTTAAATAATGGTCAAAATAATAATGCAGGTTTACCAAATGGAACAATTGAAAGAGTTCAAGAACCAGCAACTCCTGCAACTGGTACTATTCCAACAAATACTGCACCTATTATAAATCCTATTGCTGATGTTAATGTTGATGAAGATAATAATCTAATTATTCCTTTTACAACTAGTGATGAAGATAATGATATTTTAATTTATACAGTTTCTGCTACGAATGGGTCTGCGGTAATTAATGCTAATGGAGATATCGTTTTTACTCCAAATGCTGATTATAATGGTAATGCGCAAGTAACATTATCTGCTTCAGATGGTGCAGCCACAACTACTCAAATTATAAATATAACAGTAAATCCTGTGAATGATACACCGGTAATTGAGCCTATATTAACACAAATAGTAGATGAGGATCAAACAAAGACAATAACATTTACAGCAAGTGATATTGATGCAGATACACTATCTTCAAGTGCAACTGCATCAAATGGTACTGTAACAATTACAGGTAACACTATAACATATGTACCTAATGCTAATTTTAATGGGTCTGATACTATTAATCTTATTGTAAATGATGGAAATGGTGGAACAACTACACAAGTTATAAATGTTACAGTAAACCCTGTAAATGATGCACCAGTGATTACAACAGTAGCACCAAGAATCGCAACACTAAGTGAGACAGACTTTGGAACATTAAGTGGAAAAGAGAATTCATATAAGATAATAACAGAACAAGAGATGTTTG
>Ga0193952_1001167_pt1 | contig 10180 bp, 12 predicted proteins | sample BB_3_MG_FD_140368 | JGI IMG/M metagenome (GOLD analysis project Ga0193952, IMG submission 140368) | Microbial mat bacterial communities from the Broadkill River, Lewes, Delaware, United States - BB_3_MG | ecosystem: Environmental > Aquatic > Freshwater > River > Microbial mats | place: USA... | reverse complement strand
CAACATCATGCTGACTGGACAATAACCGAAGCTGGGTTTGGCTTCGATTTAGGGGCAGAAAAGTTTTTCGATATCAAGTGTCGGACCGGGAACCTTGATCCGCAAGCAGTCGTCCTTGTGACCACGACACGAGCATTGAAACTGCATGGTGGCAAAGATAAAAAGCAACTACAAACTAAAGATCTCCAAGCGCTGCGCAAAGGGATGGTGAACCTCGATAAACATATTGAGAATGTGCACAAATTTAATAAAGGAGCGGTTGTTGCTCTCAATCAATTTGTTGGAGATGATGCGGCCGAAATAGCGCTGATACGGGCTCGTTGTCAGGAATTGGATATCCCTTTTGCACTGTGTGATCATTATACAACGGGTGGAGATGGGGCCATTGAATTAGCTGAGAAAGTCATGGAGGTTGCTTCTCTGAGCCAGCCTTATCAGCCGCTTTATCCTCTTGATATGGCTGTTGAGGATAAGGTGCGGGTTATTTGCCAGGAAATGTACGGTGCTGCCGATGTGGCATTCACCAAACAGGCAGCGAAAGATTTACGTCAGATTCAACAACTTGGCTTTGATAAGCTACCTGTTTGCATCGCTAAGGCTGCCGGGTCTCTTTCTGACGATCCCAGGCTTCTTGGACGACCACGTGATTTTGACATCACTGTGCGAAGCATTCAAATCAACTCAGGGGCTGGATTTCTGGTGGTTCTGACAGGGGATATTTTGCGTATGCCTGGATTACCGAAACATCCTGGTGCTGAACGTTGGCAATTAGAAGCTGATGGGTCGATTTCAGGGTTAGATTAAATTTAAAAAGTGCTTCAGAATTCACTTTTCAAGGTTTAATCTTCCAGCTTCAAGCTTCTAAATGCCGCGAGAACGTCATTCTGGCTGAGGATCCCAAGGAGCTTTTTAGGCTCTTCAGGGTCGATAACTGGGAAATAGCTGATGTTACGTTTCTTCTGGAAGGTTTTCAACGCATCCCGCAGTGGTGTGTCGGGCGGGATAGAAAGAACGCTGGAAGAAACCAGATCACGTGCAACCAGTAGATCAGAGAGTGACTGATCGAAGAGAAGATTGCGTATTTCGGTGTAGTTGATGATCCCGATAAAATTCTGATCATCATCTGTGACCGGAAAACGGTCATAGCGGCTGTGGGCAATAATCCGTAAAAGTTCCTGAAACGGCGTGCCGTGGTGGATCGTTTCAACATTATGGCGCATGACGTGGCGCACCAATATATCACCCGGATTATCTAATCTGCGTCCAGCAGGCAAGCCAAGGTTATTGCGGAAATGGTTGGCAACATCGTGGAGACCCTCGACCCCACTTTGGGGGGCACGTTTACGTAATAACGACAGAAGTGGAACCTCTCCCGCTTTAACCAGACCGAAGCGGACTGCAATTGGACCGATCAATTCAAAGATGACAACAGAACCGAGAATAATCGTTTCAACCAGTTGTCCTCCCTCCGGCCACAGTTTCGACAGTGTTGCCGCCAGCCCTATGGCCATCCCTGCTTGTGCCAACAGAGTCATTCCAACCCATGATTGTTCACGTTGGCCAAACTGACCTAGGCGAGCACCAACAAAAGCCCCCAGCAGTTTTCCGATTGACCTGAAAATAACGTAAGTCACACCCAGCAGACCGATATGAGCAAGCGTTTCAATATGTAGATTGGCTCCCGCCAGCACAAAGAAGATGACATAAAGGGGGTAGTCGACTTCGTTGAGTGATTTGACCAGGCGATGCCAGCGTGGGGAACTGTCGGCCAGGATCATGCCGAGAGCCATACAGGAGAGTAATGGCTCCAGTCCCAAAATTTGACTGATGACAGCGACAGCTGTGACGCCCCCGAGCATTAAGATTTTATGTTCGCTGGGGAGCTCCATGCGCTGGGCCCATAGCGACATAAGAAAGCCGAAAAATCCACCTAAGAGCAGTGGCATCGCAAGCTTGTAGATCACCGTACCAAGGCTGCTGTCTGTTGAAACCAGCAGTTGTGCGGCGATGGAGAAGGCGAATACGGAAATTAGATTGTTAAGACTGACGAGAGTAAGGACGGTGCTGGTGATCGGTCCTTCAGCCTCATATTCACGAATGACCATGAGGGTCGCAGCTGGTGCGGTGGCAATGCTGATGGTTCCTGTGAAGATTGCAAAAAGAAAAGAGGAATAACTGAGGCTTAGACCTGTGATGACTTGGTGAACGATAAATTGATTCACACAAAAAACGGAGAATCCAACCAGTAGTCCAGACGCAATCGCTTCACTCAAAGAAAAGATGAAAATCCGCTGTTTCCAGCGTCTGAGATTTTCTGTTCTCAGTTGGCCACCAATGTTCATTAAAATCAGAGCCAGAGCGATATCGGAAATCAACCTCAACTCTTCGAGAGCAAAGTGAGTGATCAACTGTGGCAAGCCGGTGAAATGCGCAAAGGAAGGCCCAACCAGAAGACCAGCGAGCAGATAGCCGGTCACTCGCGGAATTCGGCAGAGGGCAGCAAAGCGTCCTCCCACCAAAGCGGCGATGAGGATAATTGCAAGTGCATAAATTAATTGAAAAGAGTCGGCAGGCATAGCATTCCAATGTTAAACTGGTTTTTACTCGGCAACATACAGTACCGAGCGGAAACTGTAGCGTATTGATTTGAACCTGTCTGTGAAAACAAGATCACAAGACAAATTATGCATAGATTATTCACAAAGTTCAATTGATAACGCCGGTTAAGAAAGATAATAACATTTTCTCGGGAGCAAGAGAGATGATCAAAATTATTCAAGCAGGAATAATAGTCCTTTTGACTGCGGGAGTTTTGTTGGCACAGACTCCTGACGTTCGTTTGCTGGGGAGGATTGTCACTCCGGCAGAGGTTGTACAGATGGTTGCGACTGCAGATGGGCAGAGGTTTTACTTGCTTCTCGATAATGGCAATATTCAACTTCATCTACAGGATGGGCAGTTATTGAATACCATCGCCGTTGGGCAGGATGTCACCGCCATTGAGACACTTGGTGCTAATAGGCTACTGTTATCAAAGAAAGACAAGCAACAGGTTATTATTACCGGTGTCTTCCCCAGGGTGCAAATATCAACTCAAAACGCACCTTTTACTGGACCAGATAATGCTCCTGTCACCATTGTGATTTATGATGATTTTGAGTGTCCCTATTGCGCTCGGGAAGCAGGCCCCTTAAAAAATCTTCTTAAAAAATACCCCGAACAGGTGAAGCTGGTTTTCAAGAACTTTCCACTGGCGATGCACAAAAATGCACGAATTGCGGCCATTGCTGGGTTGGCCGCCCAAAATCAGGGAATGTTCTGGCCATTACATGATCTGATGTTTGCCAATTATCGGCAGTTGAATCTAGAAAAGATAAAGGAACTTGCAGGTTCCGTGGGGCTCGATATGGATCGCCTTGAAAAAGATATGAAAGATAAAAAGCTGAGTGAAAGAATCAATGCGGATATTCAGGAAGGTAAAAAAATCGGTGTTCGTGGAACTCCAACCCTCTTTATCAATGGTCGTCGGGTACAGAAGCGTAGTATTGAATCACTGAGCCAGATGATTGATGAAGAATTGGCCCGAAGCCAACAGGCGGAGTAATGAATATCTCGCAACAGGTCAAGCTACAGTGTATTGGCAGTGGGGATGCCTTTGGTAGTGGTGGGCGGCTGAACAGTTGTTACCATCTCGATATTGGACGAGAGCAACTGTTGCTGGATTGTGGCTGCAGTAGTTTGATCGGTCTTCAACGCTGTGGGATCAAGATCAGTGAAATAACAACAGTTGCTGTTACCCATCTCCATGGAGACCATTTTGGTGGGATTCCATTTCTTCTTCTCGAAGGGAAATATGCCAGCCGACGGAACACCCCTCTAACACTGATCGGTCCTCCCGGGTTGCAGCAGCAGGTTGAAGCCGCTTTGGATGCTCTCTATCCAGGAGTTCTTTCTGATGGTTTCGACTTTCAGCTTCATTATGTGACATTACAACCGCAACAAGCTCATACCGGCGAGAATTTTTCTCTAGAAGCTTGGCCTGTCAAACATGGGAAAAGTAAACATGTTTATGGCTTCAGGGTAGAAATTGCAGGGAAGGTGATCAGTTATACCGGTGATAGCGAGTGGACTGACAATATTGTCCATTTATCTCGCCGGAGCGATCTATTGATAGCAGAATGCTTTGCTTACGATCAACCGATCCCATCGCATCTCGATTATCAGACTTTGATGAGTAAAAGGAGTCGCCTGGATTGTAAGAGATTGGTGATAACGCACATGGGGCCGGATGTTTTGTCAAAGTTGGATAGATTGGATATTGAGGCATTAAGTGATGGTTGTATTTTGGAGATTTAAGCGATTAACTTTTCACGAAATGAGGGATAAAGATGAGGTTTCTGGCGATATCTATGGTTGGATTTTTGATGTTACTACCGTTTGTTGCGAATGCTGAGGATATCGAGGTAATGGTGACAAGGGAGGCCGCTGATGTCTATCGAGTGGTTGGAGATGATCTATTTATCTTTACAGAGTATTGTTTCGAAATGTCAGATAGTGAAAAGGCTATTTTACGTTTCGAAGAGGCAGATAAAATCATATTTTCTACCAATAATGACACCTGTGGCATAAAAAATATCTATGGGGAAACGAGTATGAACCCCGGACAATATACAGTGAATGTTTCACGTTACGAAGCAGGTTGGTATAGCGTTGTTGGTAAAGGTGTTGTTTTTAAAACGGATGGTTGTTATTCCCTCGTTGAAAACGTGACAGCTAAAGCGCTTATCTCAGAAGGCAATAAAGGGACATTGTTTATGCCTTCAGCCGAAGAAGAGTGCGGGATCGAGGGGACTTTTGTGGAAACAGAATTAAAACTTGTTACAGAATAATTTCAAACGAGAAGGCCGCCAATCGGCAGCCTTCTCGTTGAGATGAATTTTATAGATACTTATTTTTACTTACGTGCAGTTGCACTTGCGGTTCTACGTGAGTTTTGTGCAACCTCTTTAGTCATACCGAACAGAGCCAGGACTGCAGGAACCAATTGAGCTACAATAACCAGAGCGCAGAAGCCAACAAAGAGTAGGACCAGGATACCGCTATTGTAGGTCTTGGCAGTATCAACAGCAAAGGCAGGGACAGCAAACAGGCTCAGGCTTAAAGTGGCGAGAAGTGCTTTCATGATTTTCTCCTTGTTTATTCAATGATTGTATAAAGTATTATTTTCTGGGCTATTCCCAGGTTATGTCGTTAACTCTTTAGTGGGTGGTGACTTGCTTCTGGTCACGTCCGAGCAGACCTCTGACCATACCGACCAGCATAATCACGGCAGGGACCAACTGGCAGACAATGATCAGGGCAAAGAAGCCGATAAATAGAGAGAGCAGTAAACTTCCCTCTCCAGCACCCGTTTGACCGGCAGCAAAAGCGGATGAAGAAAAAGTAACCAGAGCGATTAAAGTATTACGTAATGTTCTTTTCATAATGACCTCCGAATGTATGATTGAATCGTTGCTTAGTGTTTGTTTCTTGCCCAGCATATAGAGCAGCGAATGTGCCAAGTTTGAATAAAAAAATAATAAATTCTGTAACTATTTGGAATAATTGCTGAAATATCTATTCAGGGCAGTTTTTATAATTTTTAGATGAGTTTATTCTGTATATTCAAGACATACAGTTGAGTTAAGGTTCGATCCTTGATGGAAATGAAGTAAAGATATAAGTATCCGTTATTTTTAGTTTTTTCCTATGTATAAAAGCTGTATATATTTCTTGCAGGGATAAATATTTTATTTATGCAGCTGAGAAGAAGTCTGATTTAAAGGAAAGAAAAGGTAGAAGATGGCAACCCGTCGTGATCGCAACATGCTATTGCGTTACCAGAAAGAGCGCCAAAAGAATGTTCTCGCCCAGCCGGGAAAACACTCATTCGTTTTGGTTCTTGACCAGTTAAAACCTGGTTTTAACGTCCCTAAAATTTTCCGCAGTGCCGAAGCTTTTGGTGCCGCTGCAGTTCATTTGATTAATATTGGTCCCTTCGATCCCTCTCCGGCCAAAGGATCATTTCGCAAGGTTCCAGCAGTCTTTCATGAAACATTCGACGCTTGCTACCAATCGTTAGAATCAGAGGGATATCAATTTTTTATGCTCTCTCCCGATGCGAAGAAAAGCCTGTGTCAAGCTGCTTTCCCTGAGAAAAGTGCCTTTATTCTCGGTCATGAAGAGTTTGGTTGCAGCTTTGATATCAACGATTACGATGGATTTGAAGCATTGAACATTCCTCAGTTTGGCTCGGTTCAGAGCTTGAATGTCAGTATCGCTTCATCGGTGGTGATGTACGAGTATGTCCGTCAGCACATATAAGATGTCCATTCTGTGAAATCTAGCGGCTGTTCTACCCACCATGTCAGGATCTCCTAAGGAGATCTGATACTGGTTTTGATGCAACATCTGGGAAGTTCATTGGTGGGTTGTTCGAAGGTCTGCCTGCTTCAAAACTCCAGATATTTGCGCCCAATATGGTTGTAGCAAGAAACACACGGGCAAATCCTCTCTCTTCTTTCCACCTAGAAGTTTTTGTTGACTGTAGATTTTTTTGGCTATATGGTTAGCATGCTAATTAAATAGACAAGCGACCACGAATAGGTAAAAAAGCATGTTTTTTTTAAAGGAACTGCCGTCTCGGCAAATGCTTGAAAGCTACAAGAAGCGTTTCCCGCAAATGAAGATTGATGACGTAGAAGCTGCTCTTAAGTTACTGCGCCGAGCTAGCGTGCTCCTCCGTGCAATTGAAACTTACTTTGCAAAGCATGGGATATCACAAACACGCTTCCTTATTCTGGTTGTTCTGGATCGTGAAGGTAGAGATGGAGGTCTTCAGGCAAAAGAGATTGCCGATAAGCTCGACATCTCACGTCCCATCGTGACCAATACTCTGAAATCAATGAAAAAGGATGGTTTGCTTAATGTCAGCAGCCACACTGAGGATGGTCGAGCAAAGTGGATAACGTTAACCGACATTGGCCGGGACAAACTTAATTGCGTATTACCTGAATATTATTCAATCATCCACAATTTTATGAATCGGGAGACTGATGAGTTTTAGACAACTAACTTTTATGCTTGGTGTTTGGCTGTGCGTGTATCCCTTGGTGACAAGTGCTCTCTATTTAATCCATGCCCTTGATTTATCTCTCCCTGTTGCCGCACAGACCCTGATTATCACTTCGATCCTTGTGCCACTCATGACGTATTTAATTGTGCCCTTTGTGAAAAAATGGACTGATTAAAAATACACATTTAAGTAGAGGAAAGTATGAAATCAATCTGTATCTTTCTTGGTTCTGAAGCGGGGGGGAATCCGGCATACGCCTTAGCAACTCAAGCCATGGGTAGAGAATTGGCTGAACGTGGTATCACGTGTGTTTATGGTGGCTCCGATACGGGCCTCATGAAACTGCTGGCAGACAGCGCCTTGGAAGCAGGTGGCAAGGTTATCGGTGTCACTGTCACGGCCTTGCGAGACAAAGAGATTTACCATCCTGGACTAACGGAACTTCATGTTGTTCCAACCATGCACGAACGAAAACAGCTAATGGCTGAGCTGTCTGATGGGTTTGTTGCACTGCCGGGTGGCATCGGCACTTTTGAAGAGTTTTTCGAAGTCTACACTTGGGCTAAGCTTGGGTTCCATTCAAAGCCTTGTGGTCTTCTTAATGTAAATAACTATTATGCGCCGCTTGATGCTCTTCTGGGCAATGCTGAGCAAGAAGGTTTCTTGTCCCATCGCTATAGAGAATTGGTAATCCGAGCAGACACTCCCTCAGAAATTTTGGACCTTATCATCAAACGCGGAGTAACATCGTAACTTTTGGCACCTCCTGCTAGAAGCATCTCAAATGTAGTGATTTGTTGATTTTATCAATGTGGGGTTTTGATTTTTGATTAATCACTTCTGAGCTATGTGTTGACCATCTCAACCAGAAAATCTATTAATACCCGTACCTTTTTAGATAGATACTTGCGTGTTGGATACACTACATAGATCCCTATTTCTGTATTATCGGTCCCTGGTAAGATCTCAACCAGATCACCTGAAAACATATAATCTCTTATGGCAAATGCTGGAAGGCTGACTATCCCAAGTCCTGCAAGTGCTGCTATCAGACAATTATGGCCTGTATTAACTGTAAGGCGCGTATTTCCATGAATCATCATCTCAGATGTATTGATGCCCGATTTGTATGCGTTCATCATATCTTTATTGGAATAACGTATAAAACTGTGATGATTCAAATCCTCTGCTGATTGTGGATTGCCAAATTTTTCGATGTAGTCAGGGGCCGCGCACATAATCATTTTTGATGAAGCTATCTTACGAGAAATGAAAGATGAATCTTCCTGTATTTGTGAGAGCATGATTGCCAGATCATATCCTTCACCAACCAAATCGATATGACGATCAGTCCAGTTTATTTCAAAATTCACATCAGGATAACGTTGTAAAAATTTGGCGATATTATTTGTCCATATTAAGCTACCAAACGAAAGAGAGGAACAGACTCTTAAATGTCCTGACACTTGTTCAATAGATGTTCCAACCACTTTCTCAGCGATATCGAGATCATCAATAATCTGACAACAAAGTTGATAATATCTCTGCCCTGCATCGGTTAAAGAAAGAGCCCTGGTGGTTCTTTGTAGCAACCTTCCGCCTAGCCTACTTTCAAGTTGCTGAATAATTCTTGATACAACAGACTTAGATATCCGTAATCTCTCAGAAGCTCCAACGAAACTTTTACACTCTACAACAGAGATAAATGTTTCCATTTCTCTAAATTTATCCATTGACTTGTCCTTTCTAGGGAATCAATAAGAAACCCTCTTATTGTGATTATAAGATAATTAGTACTTACCATTGTCCCATACTCAAGAACAATCAATTGCACTTACGTGTCTTTATCCGATTATCAACAATTATTATAATTCTTTTCAATTGGATATCGCTCTTCACATTTTTTTCACAAATTAAGGAGATTATCATGAAAAAACTTATCACATTAGGACTTGTAAGCTATCTGGCGTTGGCATCTTTTGCTTCAGCAAACACACAATTTGAAAACAGAGATCTTGGAATTAGAGAGTATCAAGTACAGGAATCAGTGAATAATTCTACCCACCCAGACGACAATGATCTCGGAATCGGTGATCACAAAGAAAGAACCTGATTGAGGCTCTAGTTTACTCAGTAATTAGATCAAAGAACCATACCAATAAAAATGGAGATTTTGCAGAGTGCAGAATCTCCATTTTTGATCAAGTCCCAAAATTGCGGTAAATTCTATCTCGCATAATTAGCGTCCAATTCAGAAGATCGATGCGACCGATTCTTCTGCTGAAGATCTTCGCTCCGCAACCAACACATAGAAGTCGACCATATCCAGATATCGCCGTCCCTGCCACTCTTCGTGGTTCTCTGCCTGCAGTGAATCCATTAACCTCTGACTGAAGCCTTGTTTTGGAATATTCGCTTCCGACCCTTGCCCGGCATCATCATAATAGTTAGCAAATCTTCAAGGCCTCGATCTAGGCAGTCAATTAATTTGGAAGCTTTTTTCACCTGTTACACCAGTTCTTCAATCCGTTGCGATAGGAGGTGCCGTTCGTCATTATTGGACTAACCCCGCTTAACTAGACACCGGCTGCCTGTTTTCAAACATCTGTGGACCAACCTGGACACTTCACAGATGAAACAGATCTCACAGGCCACACTCTCACCAACAATGCACCTAGAGCGGTTACAGTGCCCAAGGTCGTTATTGCCACCCATCCCCATTGTGCTAGTAGCATACTACCCAGAGCAGAACCACTAGCCATACCGGCAGCCATTCCTACAAACATCACGGCGGTAATTCTGCTACGAGCAGTTTCGTCTATTGCATAGATAATTGTCTGATGTGCGATCATTACAGCCTGTACGCCCAGATTAAAACCTACCGCACATAGGACGAGGGTATATAACTGTGCATGTATGGACAACATTGGTAAGATGTACATGAGTGCAAATGAAACCACCACGAGTCCCGATCCTAGGCGTGTAACTATTTCAGGTCCACGTCTGTCAGAAATACGCCCCACCACAGAGGCGGCGAGAGCTCCAACAGCTCCAGTCAAACCAAAT
>Ga0193952_1001164_pt1 | contig 10200 bp, 11 predicted proteins | sample BB_3_MG_FD_140368 | JGI IMG/M metagenome (GOLD analysis project Ga0193952, IMG submission 140368) | Microbial mat bacterial communities from the Broadkill River, Lewes, Delaware, United States - BB_3_MG | ecosystem: Environmental > Aquatic > Freshwater > River > Microbial mats | place: USA... | reverse complement strand
TAAAAGTAAAAAATACAATAAAAGCTCAAAAAAGCAATATTGTTATAATAGGAATAGGGGGGAATATTGGTAATGTTCAAAAAAGATTTAATCAACTTTTTTTAATGCTTCAAGGTGATTCACGATTTATTATTGAACAAACATCACCTATTTTGAAAAATCCCCCTTTTGGATTTCTTGATCAAGAGTATTTTTATAATGCCATTGTAGTATTAAGAACAACTTTATCACCTATAGAATCTTTAAATGCGTTTCAAAGATATGAACTTAGATTTAAGAGAACTCGTAGTTTTCAAGATGCACCAAGAACACTTGATATTGATATTATATTTTATAATAGCACAACAATTAATATACCTAGACTAATAATTCCGCACAAAGGATATAAAAATAGAAAGAGCGTATTACTCCCACTAAGTTATATAACCAAGCGTTATATGCCTAAGTATACTTATGGTATAATGAAGAGTATAAAAATGATAAAATAATAAATAGATTTAAAAAACTATAGGAAAAGAATATGATAATAATACCAGCAAGACTAAATAGTAGTAGATTTGAAAATAAAATATTAGTTGATATTTTGGGTTTACCTATGGTTATTAGAACCGCTAAAGCAGTAAGTGGTTTAGATGAAGTAGTTATCGCTACTGATTCAGAAGAAGTTCTGAATTTAGCTTTGAAACATGATATTAAAGCTGTTTTAACATCTTCAAAACATCAAAGTGGAACTGATAGAATCAACGAAGCTGTAAATATTTTAAATTTAAATGATGATGAAGTAGTTGTAAATGTACAAGCAGATGAACCTTTTATTGAGCCAGAAGTGGTACAAGCTGTTATCTCTAAAGTAAACGAGCTGAAACAAAGAGACTTTACTATGGTGAGTTGTTTTAAAGATATTAGTTCAGAAATGGCAGATGATCCAAATCATGTAAAAGTAATTTGCGATGATTTAGGCGATGCAATCTATTTTTCAAGAAGTAAAATACCGTATCATAGAGATCACTATAATAGTGCTGAATATAAAGGGCATTTAGGGATTTATGGATTTACTAAAAGAAGTTTAAATGAGTTTTGTTCGTTTAAAGCGTCGGTACTTGAAGAAACTGAAAAATTAGAGCAGTTACGAGCTATTTCTAATAGTAAAAAAATAAATATGGTGAAAGTGACTTCAAAAAGTTTTGGAATTGATACAAAAGAAGACTTAGAAAATGCACTAAAGGTTTTTAGTTAGGAATATAAAATGAAAAAAGATTTTTTAAAAAATATCACTTTATTGTATGTTGAAGATGAAATAGAAGTAAATGAATTAACAAGTGCTTTTTTATCTAAATTTGTAGGAAAAGTAATCTCTGCAACTGATGGAGAAGAGGGACTTGAATTATTTAAAACATATTATGAAGATCCAAATAAAAAAAATATTGATATTGTTATTACAGACATCAATATGCCTAAAATGAATGGATTGGATATGCTCTTTGAGATAAATAAAATTGATTCTTTTATCCCCTCTATTATAACTACAGCACATAATGATGCTTCTTTTTTACAAAAAGCAATTAATTTACGAGTAAGAAGTTATGTAAACAAACCTTTAAATATGAAATCATTAATTGATAGTATTATTATAACTTATGAACCAATATATTTAAGAAATAAATTAGAAAATTTTAATAATGATTTACAAAAAAAAGTTGAAAGAAAAACTTATGAACTTCAGTCTATATTAGATGCCCAAGACAATCTTATTTTAGTTGTAACAATAGATGGTACAACTGCTGTAAACAAAACATTATTAGACTTTTTTGGATATGAAAATAGTACAGAATTTATTGAAAAACAAAAATGTATTAGTGAATTATTTATTGAAAAAAGTAATTATTTTTCAACCGAGAACTGTAATAATTGGGTTGAAGAGATTATGCAACGGGAAGATAATAATCGTGTAGTTGTGATGAAAAATAAAAAGAATGAAGAGATTATTTTTCGAGTTAATATCAAATCATTTATGTTTCATACAAAACATTTTGTAGTCTCATTTACAGATATTACAGATTTGAAAAACTATACTTATGAATTGCAGTATCAAGCAACACATGATAATCTTACAAAACTTTATAATAGACAAAAGCTTAATAGTGAAATTGAAAAAGAGATTGTAAGAGAAAATAGATACCAGCATGGATTATCCTTGATGATGTTAGATATTGATAAATTTAAAATTGTAAATGATACTTATGGACATGATGTTGGTGATATTGTGTTAAAAGATTTATCAAATATTATTGTTGAGTCAATTCGTTCTACAGATTATGCCTGTAGATGGGGAGGAGAAGAGTTTTTAGTTCTCTTACCCGAAACAACACTTACTGAATCTTTGACAGTAGCCGAACACATAAGAGAAAACATAGAAAAGTATTCAAATCCTAGTATTCCTCAAAAGATTACTATTAGTATTGGTGTAGCTCAGTTTGAAGTAGATAAGGATGATGTTGCTACTTTTGTCAAAAAAGTAGATATAGCAATGTATAAAGCAAAAACAACAGGAAGAAATAAGGTCGTAAAATATGAAAAATAAAGTGATATCAAAAATAGTTGGTGGAAAATATAAAAATAGAATTATAGAGTTACCATCATTGGAAGTTACAAGAAGTTCAAAGTCAATTTTAAAAGAGTCATTCTTTAATGTCTTGCAATTTGATATTATGGATACTCTTTTTATTGAAGCATTTGGTGGAAGTGGTGGAATAGGACTAGAAGCATTAAGTCGTGGAGCAAAGCATAGTTACTTTTGTGAAATCAATAGAGAGTCTTTTAAAACACTTCAAAGAAATTGTGATGCAATTGAACCTGAAAACTGTACAACTCTGTTTGGAGATACTTTTGAAAAAATACCAAACCTGATCAATCAACTCAAAGATCAAAAAAGTGTTCAAGATAATGATATTATTTTATATTTAGATCCACCTTTTGATATACGAGAAGGGATGACTGATATTTATGAAAAAGCTTTTGATATCGTTAGAAATATTACAAATAAAAAAGTTGTTTTAGTTACTTTTGAGCATATGACAGGTTTGGATATGCCAGAAGTTTTGGGTGATTTTGAAAAATACAAAACTAAAAAATTTGGGAAAAGTTCTTTAACATATTATCGTGTTTAAATTTTCAGTTTTTTTATTGAGTATTATTATATTTGGTGTATTTCTATTACCTTTTGTTTACACCATTTCACCATTTGAGCTTAATCCTCACAAAATATTATTAGCTCCTAGTTTTGAGCATATAATGGGTACAGATAGACTAGGAAGAGATATCTTTGCTAGAATATTAAATGGTGGACAAACCTCACTTATTATAGGATTTTTGAGTGCTAGTATTGCGTCACTTATAGGACTATTTGTAGGGATAAGTGCAGGATATTTTAAAGGCAACTATGATAAATCAATTACGATTATCATCGATCTTTTTCTGACTTTCCCGACCTTCTTTTTGCTTTTAGCTTTAGTAAGTTACATGGAAGCTTCAATAGTTATACTTATAATAGTTCTATTTATTACTGGTTGGATGACAACTGCTAGAATGATACGAAGCGAAAGTTTTGCAATTTCAAATAAACCTTATATTAAAATATTAACATTATCAAAAGTAAGTAATATGAAAATAATCTTTAAATATTTTGCACCATTATTAGCACCCATTTTCCTTATCTCTTTTACTTTTGGAGTAGGTGGTGCAATACTTGCAGAATCTGGATTGAGTTTTTTAGGTTTAGGTGTTAATCCACCTCAAATCAGCTGGGGAAGTTTATTAAGTGAGGGAAAAAGTGTTCTTGAAATTGCTTGGTGGGTAAGTTTTTTTCCTGGATTATTTATATTTTTTATCACATTTTCACTTATGCAAATAGCAGACTTTTTACAACAAAAAGCAAATAATAAAGAGATATACTAAAGGGAGTAAATTATGTTTGGATTTATAAGCAAAATATTAGTTGTCTTTGTTACTATCATGATTACATTGAATATTTTTGTACCAACTCAAGCAAAAAAAGTTGTAAGTTACTTTAGTGAAAATATCAATATAGAAGAGGAAAAGATTCAAAAAAATTTAGATTTAGTAACTAAGTTTACACAAGATACTTTTGAAGAAGTATTTGAAAAAGTGAAAAAGCAACTAGCTACAGAATAATCTAAATTGGATAGGTTGAACAACTAGATTTTATTGAGTATGAAATCTAGTTTTTTTGTTGAAAGCACTCTTTTAAGATAACCTAAGATATAAGTTGCTTTTGTGATATAGTATCGAGGTTTTACTGTTTTACTTGTGATTATTTTTTCCACTATTTTTGAGACCTCTATAGCTTCAAGATTAAAAGGTACGGTACTTTTGTCTGCATTGATATTTTTTTCATAGTTTTTTGAAAATCGTGAATTTTTTATATCTATATTTTGAATTGTTTTTGCTATAGCATTTTTACGAAAATTACTTGTAATAGGACCTGTATTTAAAACAGTTATGTTGATATTTGTATCTCTTAGCTCTAATCGCAAAGTATCAGTTAGACCTTCTATAGCATATTTTGAAGCATTGTAAGCACCACGAAGTTTTAGTGATATAATTCCTAAAACAGAACCATGTTGGATAATAGTTCCAAAGCCTTGTTTTTTCATGATTTTTAAAACTTGTAAGGTAACTTCGTGAAGTCCAAATACATTTGTTTCAAATTGTTCTTTCAAAGCTTGAGTACTTAAATCTTCAACAGCTCCTGGTTGACCAAAACCTGCATTGTTAAAAACAACATCAAGTGTTCCATTTGTTTGTACAAGTATTTGATTTAAGGTGTTTTCTATAGTTTCTTTTTTTGTAACATCAAGTAAAAATGTTGTCAATCCTAAACTTTGTAGTTTTTTAACATCTTCTTCTTTTCTCACTGTTGCAAAAACTTGATACCCTTTATTGTGAAGATATAGAGCAGTTTCATAACCAATACCAGAGGAGCATCCTGTTATAAGTATAGTAGAATTTTTTAAATTCATTTTTATCCTAAGTTCTAAAATTTTCGGTATTATAGCGTATGGAAAATATAAAACAACTATTAGACAAAGAAGTCAAAAAAAGAAATAGTCTGAATGAATTAACAAAAGAGACACCAGATCCTTTGATGATAGTTCAAAAAAATAACGATGAATATATAGCACTTATTTGTGCTCTTTTTTCTTATGGAAATGCACATCAAATAGTAAAATTCTTAAGTTCTTTAGATTTTAATTTATTAGAAGAGAGTGAAGAGTGTATTGAAAAAGAATTATCGAATCATTATTATAGGTTTCAAAAATCATCTGATGTGATTGCACTTTTTATTGCTATAAAACGCTTGAAAGCCCAAGATAGTTTGGAAAATATTTTTAGACAAGGGTATGATAAAAACCATAATATTTTAGAAGGAATATCAAAAATTATACAAAATGTTGAAGAAGTGTATGCGTATAATAGTGAAGGGTATAAATTTCTTGTTGGAACACTACCTAAAAGAGATAAAATAGGTCATATAAAACAAATAGGAAACTCTTGCTACAAAAGATACAATATGTTTCTAAGATGGATGGTTCGAGATGATCATCTTGATATGGGGTTATGGAAAAATGTAAATAAAAAAGATTTGATTTTACCACTTGATACACATACTTTCAAAGTTTCTTTAAAGTTAGGTTTATTAAAAAGAAAAACTTACGATTTAAAGTCCGCTATTCTAATAACAGAGGCATTAAAAAAATTTAATAACGAAGATCCAATCATGTATGATTTTGCTTTGTATAGAATTGGTCAGGAGAAAATTGTATAATTTAATTTAATAAATGTCATATAATATGACATTATGCAATATATTTACTTTAAAACAGAAAAATATAGTATAATCTGCACTATGAAACTACACATTGATATAGATTGTTTTTTTGTCTCAGCTCATCGTATTACAAATCCTGAATATAAAAACATAGCGATAGCTGTTGGTGGAAGAAGTGGGCTTTCTATTTTTGATACTCAAAAAAGCAGTAAAACTATGAGTAAAATTGAAGGTGCTTTCACGAGTTCAATTTTAAGTAATAATGATCATAAAACATTTGAACAATACTATGTAGATGATGATAAAAGAATACGAGGTATTATAACAACTTCGAGTTATGAAGCTAGAAAGTTTGGTGTGAAAACAGCAATGAGTGTATCTGAAGCATTACGATGGTGTCCTCATTTAAAAGTATTGCCTCCAAATTATCCTTTGTATCATGACTTGTCACATAAGTTTAAACTACTTTTAGAAAAAGAGATACCTTCTATAGAACAGTTTAGTATAGATGAGTTTTTTGGCGATATTACTGGATGGATTGATGATGAGGATGTTTACGATTTTGCAGTGAAATTAAAACAAAAAATATATGATGATTTGGGTTTACCTGTATCTATTGGTGTATCAAAATCTAAATGGATAGCTAAAGTAGCAACAGAGTTTGCTAAACCTTTTGGTGTACGGTATATAAAAACCCAAGATGTACGAACTTTTATAAAAGATATTCCAATCTCAGAGTTTCCAGGTATTGGAAAAGGGTATCAAGATAGACTTGCAAAATACAATATACAAACTCTAGGTGAGATAGAAAGCAAAAAAGAACTTTTTTATTCTTGGGGAAAACCTGGAATTCAACTTTACCATAGAGTATGTGGAACAGACAATGAAAAAATAGCAATAGCCCAAAGCAGAAAATCGATAGGTTTAGGAAGGTCTTTCGATCCAGAGTCAGATCGAAATGAAATAAAAAGGCGTGTTACGATTTTATGTCGGCATATTAGTTTTTTGGCTTTAAAAGGAAAACATAAACCAATGACTTTTTCTATAAACATACGATATCAGTATGGTGAAAAAGCCAAAGACTATATCAATACAAATCGAGGTTTTAGTGAGCTTTTTTTAAAACAAGAGATGATAAAACTATTTGATAGAGTAGATACACATAAATCACATGCTATCATACAACTCAATTTAACTTTATCTAATTTTAGTGAAAACAAACCCACTACGATGAATTTATTAAGTTATGAAGAGGATAAAAAACAAGAAAATTTAACTCAATCTATGCAAAAATTACGAGATAAATTTGGGATTGATATTATAAAAAGTGCAGGGGAATTAAAGTGATTGATTTTAGAGATAAAAATATGATGGAGATTGTAGATATTGTTTCTACTCAAACAAAAAAATTGAAAAGTAAAGAGCAGTTTAAATTTATCATATCAAATATAGATGTAGACTATAAAGGCTGGGTTGATTTAGCACAAATGTCTTTTTGTAAGATGATGACACCTCAAACAGATGAAAATGCTAATCTGATAATGTGTTATGAAAAACTAAATCAAGAAGATTCTTTTCATAGTGAAAATGAAGATGTAGAAGAAAAATATGGTGCAACATCAACCTTTGCTACAATAGATAAAAACAATCAACCTGCTTTTTTAGTACACTATTTAAAAGCTCTAGAAAATGTAAAACTAGATACTAGAATAAGAGTTTTAAATCTAGGCGTTAATAGTGGAGAAGAGTTTGAGGTACTTAAAAAGTATAGTAAAAACTTTAAAAACTTGGAGTTAGTAGGGATAGATTATTGTAGTTCAGCTATTGAAGAAGCAAAAAAGAATTTTGCTGATGAAAATATCTCTTTTCATGTTGGGGATATAAATAATTTAGAGCCTTTAAACTTGGGTGAATTTGATTTAATCATCTCTATAGGAACACTCCAAAGTACAAACCTAGATTTTAACAAAGTGTTTATGAATATAGTTCAAAACTACCTCAAAAAAGATGGAGCTATGATACTTGGTTTTCCAAACTGTAGATGGATAGATGGTGAGATGATATATGGAGGTATGGTTAAAAACTATAACTTTTCAGAACTCTCACTTTTGTTTAAAGATGTGAATTATTGTAAAAAGTATCTACAACAAAAAAAGTTTAGAGTTACTATTACTGGGAAAGATTATATCTTTTTAACAGCAACATCTATAAGGAAATAATATGGCAGAACAATTAAAGTACCTATACAATGAAGAGTATATCGATAAACTTTCTAAATATATTGTGGCTTATTATCCCAAGTTCAAAGCTAAAGAGTTTAATATTGCTGTTTTTGATGATACTTGGGATGATTTAGAACTTAAACAACGAATGCGACATATTACAGTTGCATTATATACATATTTACCAAAAGATTATAAAGAATCTATCAATATTTTAAAACAAACATATCCTCATATGATTGGAGAAGGGATACGATTGGAAAATATAATTTTTCAAGATTTTGTAGAACTTTATGGACTGAATGATTGGGATATTTCGATGGATGCTTTGGAATGCTTTACGAGAAATTGTAGCAGTGAGTTTGCTATACGGCAGTTTATTTTAAAAGATGAAAATAGAGCTATGAAACAGATGCTTATTTGGGCTAAGTCTGATGACCATGAGCTCAGACGACTTGCATCTGAAGGGTGTCGTTCAAGGCTTCCTTGGGCGGTAGCCTTACCAAGCTTCAAAAAAGACCCAAGTAAAGTTTTAGAAATACTAGAACTTTTAAAAGATGATGATAGTAAATATGTACAAAAAAGTGTAGCAAACAATATAAATGACATCAGTAAAGATAATGCTGAAATCGTTATCGATATAGTAAAACGATGGAAAAATTATAGTAAAAATAGAGATTGGATTTTAAAGCATGGTTCAAGAACTTTATTAAAAGCTTCAAATAAAGAGATACTAGAACTTTTTGGATATAAAAATACATCTAGTTTAAAAGTAGAAAATTTTCTTTGTGATGATGTAGTAAAAGAGGGTGAGGAAGTAAACTTCTCTTTTGATGTAAGTAGTACAGAAAAGATGAATAAATTAAGAGTAGAATATAAACTAGACTTCTTAAGAGCAAATGGAAAACATAACTCAAAAGTATTTAAGATAAGTGAAGTGAATGATTTTATCGGTACAAAAAGTATAAATAAAAAATACTCATTTAAACCTATTTCGACACGAAGATATTATCTTGGAATGCATAAAATAAGTGTTATGATAAATGGTATTGTTTTGGATGAAAGTGAGTTTGAGTTAATTTAATCAAGGGAATTTTATGAAGGATGAAAAATATAAAGCTGATATACAATATTTAAAAAGAGTTGTAATGTCTTTAACTGATATTAGGTATTGTATTAAATATTTAGAAAGTATTTCAACAGTAGATGATGAATTAATATATCGTGCTGTGTCGGAAGCAATTATTATTAGTTATGCTAGACCTTTTAGTGGATATTCTAAGTATCATGTTGTTAAAGGTTTAAAACAAGAATTTAAAACGACATTTAGTGAAATTGAAAGAAGGGTACATGAAAGAATTCTTTCAGATAGAAATATGATTATCGGACATTCCGATTCAAAAGCTTATGGCGTAAATATCAACATTTTTGAATTTTTTAAAGATTCTAAATTTTTGATACCTATGCAGCGTAGAATTCCAGAGATTATTTCAAAGGAAGATATCCTTATTTTAAAAAGTTGTTGTGCAAAAATTGAAACATATTTATTTAATGAACAAGAACGCATTAAAGATATTTTACCTATGGGATCTTATCAATAATCCTTATACAAATTCTCCAAAATCAAACTATCCATAATCTGATTTTGAAACAAAGCATCTTCATGTTGTTGTTTTAAAAATCTATTTTCCTCTTTATATGAATATATTGCAAAATGTAATACTTTTAATGGTAAATTAAAAATAGTGTTAAGATACTCTAATAAAATTTAGGAGTATTAGTTATGGAACTTATAAATACAATAGAAACTAAAATATACACTATACGAGAAATGAGTGTAATGTTAGATAGTGATTTAGCAAAATTATATGATGTAGCAACTAAGGTATTAAATCAAGCTGTTAAACGAAATATTAAAAGATTTCCATCTGATTTTATGTTTCAGTTAACTAATAGAGAGTTAGAAATTTTGCGGTCACAAATTGTGACCACAAAATTTACAATGACTAGAACAACACCTTATGTATTTACAGAACATGGAATAGCAATGCTTTCATCTGTTCTGAAAAGTCAACTTGCTATAGAAGTAAATATTCAAATAATGCGAACATTTACAAAAATAAGAGAATT
>Ga0193952_1001159_pt1 | contig 10255 bp, 6 predicted proteins | sample BB_3_MG_FD_140368 | JGI IMG/M metagenome (GOLD analysis project Ga0193952, IMG submission 140368) | Microbial mat bacterial communities from the Broadkill River, Lewes, Delaware, United States - BB_3_MG | ecosystem: Environmental > Aquatic > Freshwater > River > Microbial mats | place: USA... | reverse complement strand
TTCGGATGACAATCCTATTGCTGAAGAAGAAAAAGATACTTCTGAAAGTAATGGGCAATTACCATCCAATAATATCACTGATGGTATGACATTACTGTTTGAAGACCAGTTTGAAGGTTCAGAGTTGGATTATACCAAATGGAAAAGGATCGCAGCTTATCGTGTAAATACAGTGCATGATGTTATTTGGCGACCAAATAATGTTTTTGTATTTGGAGGGAACTTGATTATTGATATAGTTGATTCGGGAAAGTTGAATGAGAAGGGTAAGACTATAATTAATGCTGGTGCAATAACAACTGATGGCAAATTTAATAGTAGTCATGGGTATTATGAAGCAAGAATAGAAATTTTAAAAGGCAGTCCTGGTTTAAGCGGCGCTTTTGGGTTGATGTCATCAAAAGTTGGGAGCGAAGATAATAGCGGTAGGGATGGCGCAGAAATTGATATTGTGCAAATGCCATGGAATGCAGGTCGTATTTCGCATGCTATTCACTGGGATGGATTTGGAGAAATGTATAAAAATGAGCATAAACATGTTCTTCCAGACGATTCAAGTCAGCCGGTTACCTGGCATACCTTTGGACTCAAATGGACACCAACCCAATATACTTTCTACGTGGATGGTGTTAAAACATGGACAAGTAAGGCTGGTGGAGTTAGCCAATCGAAAGATGCGTACATGATACTTTCGGCAAATGTTCTTGCTCCATGGGGTGTACCCATAGATCAATCTTTTAATGTCACTAGTCTGCCAAACCAAATGAAAGTTGATTGGGTGAAGGTATATGGGATTACCAAGGATAACTTATTTGATGGCGATATACCTGATTCGGATATGGAGAATGAATCATGGGTTCTTAATGTAGCTAAGCATGCAAAAGCGACATTAACCTTTGCTACCGAAACGAAGTTTAGTGGTGAAAAATCCATGGAGGTTAATGTTGAAACTGCTATTAAGAACGCTCCATACAAATTTAGAACCGAGAAGAACATTAACCTGAAAAGTAATACTAATTACAAGTTAACTTTTTATGCTAAAGCCAAAGTTGAAGGTGCAACAATATCAAGTGTTGTTGTAACCGAAGCAAATTATGTAGAGAATAAATTTACAGCATCGCGTGAGAAGATGGATGTAATGATAGGTACAGAATGGAATAAGTACACGGTTGAGTTTAAAACATTGGATATTTCAAATGCTTTGGATCATGTTACTATAAGATTTCTGTTTCCAGATGAAACAACATATTTTTTGGATAACATTAGTATTACGGAGTTATAAAACGAAATAAAGTTTAGAATCTGTAGTTGCAAATGCCCAAAATAGAATAAGTATTTCTACGTCCCTTATAATACTCAATACAGATACCGATTGTTTAAATACTATTTCATAATTGGTTTGTGCATATTCCATCTGTGTTCGAAATATGGTATGTAATAAAATAGTTGTTGTGATAGTTTTCCTTGTCTCTTATTGATTAAAAATAAAGAGATTAAGCAATTGGGGGTTTGGACAAAGGATGTACTCTTTTGTAAGAAGTGTTTAATCGACATTTCATTGTCTAAATAATACAATACTTTAAAGTCTCAAAAGTAGGATTTAGATAAAGTAAATCTGATCTAAAGAAAGATAATAAATGAAAAAGATATATTTGATAGTTTGTCTAATTATTGCTGGGTATACGGCAGTTGCTCAGGGAATTTTACCAACTCCTAACAGCCTTGAGTACAATAATTCAAGCTTTGTTTTTAAAAATAAATTAAGTATTTCGTGCGATAAGCAATGTTTGCCATCGGCAGAGTATCTTGCCAGATGTTTAGAAAATTCAATTAATACAAAAATTGTTAAGAAAAAATCCGGAGATGTACTTTTAAATCTTAATCCTGAAAATAAAAATCTTGGGAAAGAAGGTTATGAACTTATCATACAAGATGGGCAGATCAGAATCAGTGCAAATACCAATGCCGGTGTTTTTTACGGTATCCAGAGTTTACGACAAGTATTGCCTATAGAAATTCAAGGGGGTAAAGATTATCAGCTAGCAGGAATAAAGTTAGCAGGTTTAAAAGTTGTTGATTACCCAAAATATCAATGGCGGAGCTTTATGCTTGATTCTGGCCGTCAATATCAATCGGTCGCATTTATTAAGCGTTATCTAGATTATATGGCCATGCTAAAGATGAATGTTTTTCACTGGCACCTTACCGAAGGGCAAGGATGGCGTATTGAAATAAAGAAATACCCTAAACTGGCTGAAGTTGGCTCTAAAGTTGCTAGTGGAAAAGGACAACAAGGATTCTATACTCAGGAGCAAATAAAAGATATTGTTTCTCATGCCCAAAAACTGCACATAACTGTAGTTCCTGAAATTGATGTGCCAGGTCATTCAGAGGCCGCATTAACCGCATATCCTGAGATGGGATGTTTTAATGAAGTTCCTGAAAGTGTGATGGCATTCTCAGCCAATTTGTTCTGTGGTGGTAGGGAGAAAACTTACCAGTTTATTCAAGATATTCTTGATGAAGTTTGCGAATTATTCCCTTCTGAGTATATTCATTTGGGTGGAGATGAAGCTCCAAAGGCAAACTGGGATAAATGCTCTGATTGTCAGAATAAAGTAAAAGAAGAAAGTTTAAAAAATTCGGATGATCTTCAATTGTATTTTTCTTCACGATTGGCCACCTATCTAAAAACAAAGGGAAAAAAAGTCATCTTTTGGGGAGATGTGGTTTATCACGAAGGTACGACGCTTCCTGATAATGTAGTCGTTCACTGGTGGAACTGGAGGGCACATAAAGATATAGCTTTAAAAAATGCAATAAAGCGTGGGCATCAGGTTATTTGCAACACCAACTATTATACTTACCTAAACTTTCCTTTAACACCATGGACAAACTATAAAGAAAAAAGAACATTTGATTTAAAAACTACCTATGAACAAAATCCATGTGATCTTGATGAACCACACGAACTTGTACTTGGAATGGGATGTTGCTTGTGGACCGATTGGTATGTTCAGGAATATATGATTGACCAGCGTGTGTTTCCAAGAATATATTCTCTTAGCGAGCAAATGTGGTCGAGTGGAAAAAGACTGGATTTTGAAGAATTTTACCATAAAGTAAAGGAAAAATATCCACTCCTGAAATTACTAGGTATTGAATATGGACCAGCAATGAGAGAAGAAGTTCCGAAAGACTATAAATGGGATTGATCTGCGTTAATAGTAATAAAGATTTGTAATAAAATCGCCCGAAAGTTACAGGTTGACCACTTTGATTTGAAATGAGTGTTGGTAACTCGTATCGGTAAAGCGATTTTCAAAGAAAAGTAATAAGAAAACAAATACTAATTAAGTTTTTGTATAAAGTTGTGATAGCACATTTTTCAATATGCAGTGGGATAGAGGCCATCTCTTTACATTTCGAAGATGGGAGTGGAAGGCTTTTTCTTAAAGATGATGTAATAAGATTATTTAGCGCTTTACCCTTAGATATGTCTATAATTTTTGCGGTTGTTAATTTTGAGAATAGAGCTCCGGCTTTGATTCTTCACGATATTCAAGCGGTCTTTGACTTTTTGGAACAAAATTTTAAGAATACCTATTTATTAGAATATGGGTAGTTGGTATGTTGTATATCTGTAGGTGTTTATCTGATTTATAAGGTGGTGTAAAAGAGTATATATATTTGTTTATAGCCTATTGTGCAAAAAAAGAACAACGCTTGTTAATAAAACAAAATTATTAAAAAATGAGAAGAGTAACTATTATTACCCTAATAACAATAATCAATCTGCTATTTCTGAAGTCAATTAATGCAGAGGTAAAACTGCCAGCAATTGTATCTTCAAATATGGTTTTGCAACGCAACACTACTATCCAACTTTGGGGTTGGGCGAATGCCAAAGAGAAAATCACAATTAATACTTCTTGGTTTAAGAACGTAATAAAAATTGAAGCTGACAATAATGGTACTTGGAGTCTTGAAGTAAAAACGACCAATAGCAAAGAGCCTCAAACAATAAAAATTAAAAGTAAAGAATCGGACATTACATTGGAAAATATCTTGTTTGGGGAAGTATGGTTGTGTTCAGGACAATCGAACATGCAGCAACCGATAAAGGGTAATACTGGTCAGCCTACATTTGGTTCTGCCATGGCGATAGCAAAGGCAACAAATTCAAATTTACGTTTATTTACAGTAGATAGAGTTGGCTCAAAAAAGCCTTTACAGGATGTTGAGAAGTATACATCATGGCAACAAGCAAGCCCTAATAGTGTAGCATCCTTTAGTGCAATTGCTTATTTCTTTGGGCAACAGTTACAAGAGATTTTAGATGTTCCTGTAGGGCTAATACACACCTCGTGGGGAGGTAGTTCGGTTCAGGCATGGATAAGTGAAGATGTGATGAATAGTTATAAAAGAGTTAATCTTGATGAAGTAGATATTTCAAAAAAGACAAATCGTATTCCTAGCGCATTGTTTAATGCGATGATTAATCCATTAATTCCATATACTATAAAAGGAACATTATGGTATCAGGGAGAAGCAAATAGAATGGAACCTGAGAATTACAAAAAACTTTTTCCTGCTATGGTAAAAGATTGGCGAGAGCGATGGAGAATTGGTGATTTTCCTTTTTATTATGTGCAAATTGCTCCTTATATGTACGGAGGTAATAACGATGCATATGAAACGTTTGATAATTCTTCATTCTTGCGCGAAACTCAATTACAGTGTTTGGATTTGATTCCTAATTCGGGTATTGCAATTACGATGGATATTGGTGACGATTATTGCATTCATCCACCTAATAAGAAAGAAGTTGCAGACAGGTTATTATTCAATGCGCTTAACCAAACTTATGGATACAAAACTGTAGACTACGCCGCACCAATTTTTGATTCGCAAAAAGAGAAAAATGGTGGAATAATTCTAAAATTTAAAAATGCTGAGACAGGACTTTATTCATATAACAAACTAGAAGGATTTGAGATTTCAGGAGATGATAAGGTTTTTTATCCTGCCAATGCAAAAATCATAAACGGTAAGGATGTATTTGTGATAAGTGATAAAGTGCCTAATCCTGTGGCAATAAGATACGCTTGGCGTAACTGGGTAGTTGGTACCCTTTATGATACGAACCTATTGCCTGCTTCATCTTTTAGAACAGACAAATGGAATGATGCTACTCAAGCTAAAAAAAAGAATGAGTAATATGATTTGGTGATAAAAGCAAACGATAAGGTTATTATACGCAATATAGCAGAAAGTGGTGGAGTAGCCCATTTGGACTTCGTCTCAGTTTGACAGAGAATTGCTCGTAATCCTTTTCATGCCATATCGCCAATGAAATAGCCATAATAATTAAAATATGAATTTTATGAAGAATGTACTTGTAAGTCTTGTATTGGTTTCCAGCATGATTACATCATGTATGTATGAAGAGAAGAAACAAGCGCAAACAAATTCACCCAATATAATTGTTATTCTGGCAGATGATGCAGGTTATGCCGATTTTGGTTTCGCAGGTAGTCAAGATATCGAATCGCCAAATATTGATAGGTTGGCCAAAGATGGAGTGATTTTCACAGATGCCCATGTGTCTGCTACTGTTTGTAGCCCATCCAGAGCTGGTTTACTTACTGGAAGATACCAACAGCGTTTTGGCCACGAATGCAATATCCCACCTCATGGGCTAGGTATGGATACTACCGAAATTAGCTTAGCAAGCGCCCTGAAACAAAAGGGTTACCATACAGCTGTTTTTGGAAAATGGCATTTGGGTGAAACCAAAGAATATCATCCCAATCAACGCGGATTTGATGAATTTTATGGATTTCTGGAAGGTGGTCGTTCTTATTTCCGTAACCAATTGAATGATAGACCCGGTAATCCTCGCGAAATACAGCACAATGGCAAGCATGTCAACTTTAAAGGCTATTTAACAGATGTACTGGGAGATAAAGCTGTTGATTATATCGATAAACAAAAGGAAAATCCGTTTTTCATTTTTCTTTCTTTTAATGCAGTACACACACCAATGCATGCAACCAAAGATGATTTGAAAAGGTATGAAGGACACCCGCGTCAAAAATTGGCTGCCATGACATGGGCAATGGACAGGGCTATTGGTAATGTTGTAAATAAGTTAAAGAAAGAAAAACTGTATGATAATACACTAATATTTTTCTTGAGTGATAATGGAGGTGCATATTACAATCAGTCTTCATGCTTGCCACTAAAAGGTTGGAAGGGAAATAAGTTCGAGGGAGGGCATCGTGTGCCATTTGTAATGAGTTGGCCAAGAAAACTTAAAGCCGGGCAAAAATATAAATATTTAACATCCGCCCTTGATATATACCCCACTGCATTTCATGCGGCCGGTGGAGTTGGAGATCCTGGGAAAAAACTTGATGGAGTTAACTTATTGCCATTTGTTACTGAAGAAAAAAACGAAGCTCCCCATGAATATTTGTTTTGGAGAAAAGATCAAATGGCGGCTGTTCGTCAAGGAGATTGGAAATTAATTCGTCTTAATGGCTATGGCTATCGCTTATACAATTTGGGTAAAGATTTGGGTGAAACAAAAGACTTGCAAGAAAATGAGCAGGATCAACTTAAAAAATTGAAACTCGCACTTGAAGATTGGGAGAGTAGTTTAACTAGTCCCTTGTGGTTAGAAGATGAAAACTGGAATCTTGTGAACGCAGAAATACATAAAGCACTTATGGAAAACAGGAAGTCTACTATCAATTCTCCGAAGGATTTTAAAAAAGAAGAATAAACCAACGAGGGTGTTATAATTTGAGTGTAAGTTATTTTTTATGAATCTACAATGAAAAAATGAAAAAATTATTAATTGCCTTCTTAATGGCATTATCATTTTTGGGAGTAAATGCCCAAACAGTTGTTACATACAAAAATAGTGAATCAACCCTAAATGGACAAAACTTTTTTGTTAAAGGAATGTATTGTTCGAGAGGTGTTAATCTTTCTAAAGTAAAAGATTTAGGTGTAAATGTAGTTATGAATTATGCAACAAAGCAAATGTCTGTAACAGAAGCGATAGCATTTCTGGATGATGCGGCTCGAAACGATCTGTACGTTCTTTTTCAATTCAGTGCGATTAAGGTAAAAGATGTTGATGTTGCATACGTTAAAACAATGACTAATGCATTAAGAAATCATAATGCATTGTATGGTTGGTATTTATTTGACGAGCCTTCGTTACATGATTTGTCTCCAGCTGATTTAAAAAAGTCATATAATGCGATTAAGAGTTTAGATAGTAATCATCCTGTTTTTGTTGCAAATTGGAAGATTGAGGAGTACCATTCGACATGTGACGTAGATATGCGTCAATTTTATCAAGGCAGATCAAGTGCCATGCAACGTCTATTCGATGATGGAAATGGGAATGGTTATCTTCATGTCGCCAAGAGGTTAGATATCAATTGGTTGCCCATTGTGAATACGCATTCTGCTTGGAAGAAATATGGAGATGTTGGTTTGGATAAGATTATGTTTCCTAGTACAGCGCCCTGGTATGCTGGTGTAACTAAGGGAAGTGATGAGTATAATAAATTGCAAAATAGAGCTAAAGATCTTAATAATTTCGTAAGTAATCCCTTTGGCAAGAAAGATAGATATGGGATGGAATTTCTTAAATCTGCAAACTTTCCAGATTCAAAAGATAGAATTAGAGGTCAAGTAGCCTGTGCATTCGTAAATAACGGTAATTGTATATACTGGTGGTTGTTTAATGAAGGCAATACAATTAATAAACGCTATGGTTGGTATACGACTTTTCATTATGAAGAAACAAAGAATTCTCATAAAGAAATAGTTTCTGAAATTGATCAATTTTCTGATATTCTTTTGAGTGATAAAATGATAGATGAACAATATGTTAAGCGTGGTTGTCGTTATCGTTATATAAAGGGTGAGGATGGAAGAGAACTAGTGATTTTGTCAGAAAATACTGGTTCTGAAAAGTTCATGACGATTGATTTACCTCCTAATTCGGCGGATCGTTTCACTAACTTAAGTGATGGTAAAACATATGATATTAAGAATAGTGTTATAACTATTCCTGCCAACGGCGGCGTATTCTTATTAAGTAATCCCGTTACCACATCTGTCCATAATGTTAAGGATGATCAAGTTGTTATAGGTAAGAATTACCCAAATCCATTCAAATTTGAGACCATGATTCCAATTAAAATGCATAGCAATGGAAATGTTAATATAAATATATTTGATCATGTTGGTCGATTGGTATGTCAATTGGTTAATGATTGTTATGATTCTGGTAAGCATGAGTTTAAGTGGAATGGAACTACTAATTCCGGAAAAAAAGTAATACCTGGTACTTATGTCTGTGTTATAACTGCTAATGGAGAAACGGAAACTTTGAAGATTAGTGTAGTTGAATAGTTAATCTTTTAATGAATAAACCAACAGCGGTTTATTGAAAGTTATATATATCAATATTCTTGTTTTGATAGAATACAATAAACTAACCTAGAGGTTTAATGTAGGATAACTCTTCAAATCGCAATATTGATTTGGACTTTTATAGGCCATAATACTTTAAAGCAGATAATGCATATAAACGAAAAACATATTAAATACAAGAAAATGTGGTAGAATGTAAGGAATTAATGAAAATTTGATCTGCCTCATTAATTAACAATTAAATTAGAAGTAGTATGAAAAAAAGACTAAGGTTATTATTGTGTATTTGCTTAAGTGTAAGTTTTTATCAATGTACCGACCAAATGCCTTCGGAGGTTTTACCCAAGAATGATACAAATGTAAGTTCAGCATCTCTAAAATCAGCAAGTGCCAAGGATGGAATGACCTTGTTATTTGAAGACCACTTTGATGGAACTGAGTTGGATTATACCAAGTGGAAAAGGGCTACAGCTTATCGTGAAAATAAAGTACATGATGTGGTTTGGCGCCCAGGAAACATTCGGGTTATAAATGGTATGTTAGACATCACAATTCAAAATTCGGGTAAATTCAATAGCAACGGTAAAGCAATTATTAATGCAGGTGCTATTAGGAGTGATGGAAAATTCAATAGTAGTCATGGCTATTATGAAGCGAGAATTAAAATCTTTAAAGGTAGTCCAGGCTTAAGTGGTGCTTTTTGGTTAATGTCTTCAAAAGTAGGCAATGCGAATAATAGCGGCCGTGATGGAGCAGAAATTGATATTGTCGAAATGCCATGGAATACTGGTAAAACAGTGCATACTGTTCACTGGGATGGATATGGAGAAATGCATAAATCTGCCCACCACGAGGTGCCACCAAATAACTCAAGGCAACCAGGTACGTGGCATACATTTGGTCTCAAATGGACACCAACAGAATATACATTTTATATTGATGATGTTAAAACGTGGACAAGCAAAGCTGGGGGAGTTAGCCAGGCGAAAGATGCATACATGATACTTTCTGCTAATGTTCTTGCTCCTTGGGGCCTACCTTCTGGCCAATCTTTTAATGTTGAAAGTTTGCCAAATCATTTAAAGGTGGATTGGGTAAAGGTGTATGGTTTTTCAGCTGATAATTTATTTGATCATTCAATTGTACCTGATTCAGATATGGAGAATGAATCCTGGGTACTAAAGAATTCAAAGGATACAAAGGCATTTATGAACTTTGTTAACTGGACAAAGGTTAGCGGTAAAAAATGTATGAAGGTTTGGGTCAAAACTGCTGATGCCAAAGCTCCCTCTAAAATCAAAACTGAGAAGAATATAAATTTAAAAAGTAATACAAATTATCGATTGAATTTCTATGCCAAAGCAAAAATGGATAAGGCTAAGTTAACTTGTGTTTATGCTACAGAAGCTGAGTATGTTGAAAATAAATTTGTTGTAGCAACTGAAAAGAAAGACATAATTCTTGGTGCTGAATGGGAAGAATATTCGATTGAATTTAGAACAAAGGATGTTTCTAATGCTTTGGATCACACGACTCTTAGATTTTTGTTTCCAAATGCAGGAGTTTATTTTCTGGATAATATAAATATTACAGAACTATAATGTATACCTAATCTGTGACTGGAACTATTCCAAATCATTTTCATAGAAGTTGTTTAATGTTGTAGGGTAATTTCGAGAGTGACTCATTGATTTTCAGTGGCAAGGCTCAATTTTTAATTGCATAGCCTAAGCTACGGAATAAAAATTAGCAGAAGCCAATGGAATCAAGATGTTACTCGCAGATTTTCAAT
>Ga0193952_1001156_pt1 | contig 10279 bp, 10 predicted proteins | sample BB_3_MG_FD_140368 | JGI IMG/M metagenome (GOLD analysis project Ga0193952, IMG submission 140368) | Microbial mat bacterial communities from the Broadkill River, Lewes, Delaware, United States - BB_3_MG | ecosystem: Environmental > Aquatic > Freshwater > River > Microbial mats | place: USA... | reverse complement strand
TTATAGACAAACAAGATACTTTCGAAATAGTACGCGACCAAATAGCCGCGATCTTAGCAGCTGAGGTAGTTAGTCAGAAAGCGCTAGCCATAACAGCTGGTAAAGACCCTGCATTGTGGGATTTTAAAGTCTATGCAGAACGCTCGAACCCATGGGAAGCGTATCTTAATGATATCGCCGAACAGACGCCACTCGTTAATGTGTGGTATGATAGTAGTAACTTTTCGGAGTCTACAAGTAATATAGTAGAGAAACAAGCAACTGACGGTATTTTTAATATAGACTGTTATGGTGTGGCTAACTCTTCAGATAATCCAGGGGGCGGACATAACCCAGGCGACCAAGCGGCTGCGTTTGCAGTCCAGCGGGTGCTCAGGTTAGTCCGAAATATCCTAATGTCCGCAGAGTACACATATCTAGGCCTCCGTGGGCTGGTATGGCAGAGGTGGCCTCAGACTATAACAATGTTCCAACCGCAACAAGATAGGGGCAGTGTTCGCCCAGTTATCGCGGCGCGGGTTGGATTTAGAGTTAAATTTAACGAATTTTCGCCACAAATAAGCGGGGATATGTTAGAATTAGTATCAGCAAGTGTCAAACGCACAGAAGACGGAGAGATTCTTTTCGACGCGGATTATGACTACACAACATAAAAGGAGCAGTAAATGGCAGTAAGTACAGCAGTTGACCTCTCAGCAGTCGCTAGAGTAGTCGGGATTAAAACAGCGTTTAAAGACCTAAGGGGCGGGGGAGTTTTATTTCTACCTCAACGTGTGGCTATTGTAGGGCAGGGTAATACCGCAGCCGTTTATAGTACAACAAAAAGACAAGTGACTAGCGCATTAGAAGCAGCGCAGCTTTACGGATTCGGCTCGCCAATTCATTTAGCAGCGTTACAGTTACTACCGACTAACGGAGACGGAGTAGGTACAATACCTGTGACAGTTTACCCATTAGATGACGACGCGGCAGGAGTAGCAGCGACAGGAGACATCACACCAAGTGGGGCAGCAACAGGAGCAGCGTCTTTTGTAGTTATGATAAATAACATTATGTCGGAGCAGTTCGCAGTAGCAGCTGGCGATTCTGTGGCTACAATTACAGCAGCTATCACAACAGCAGTAACGGCGGCTCTTAATGTGCCTATGACGGCAGTTGATGGGGCGACTAAAGTCGACTTAACATCTAAGTGGAAAGGTGCGAGTGCTAATGGTTTACTTATTGAAGTACTGGCAACTAGTGAAGATAATAGCGGGATTACTTTTGGTGTTACTCAGCCTACAGGCGGGTTAATTAACCCTGATGTAGACGACGCTCTTAACCAAGTGGGGGATGTATGGGAAACTATGGTCCTAAACTGTTTAGAAATTGCAGACACTACTACATTAGATAAATTCTCGACATTCGGCGAGGGTAGATGGGGTGCGCTAACACGTAAGCCGCTAATAGTATTCACAGGAAACACAGCTACGACAGTTACAGCAGCGACAGCAGTATCGGACGCTCGTAAAACAGATAGAACTAACTCGCAGTTAGTAGCGCCAGGTTCTAAAAACTTACCGTTCGCAGTAGCAGCTAGACAGTTAGCGAGAATTGTTAAAGTGGCTAATAATAATCCACCTAGAGACTATGGGAGTCAAGACGCGGAAACGTTAACACCTGGAGCAGATGGGGACCAATGGACTTATATTGATAGGGATGTAGCAGTTAAAAAAGGTAGTTCTACTATCGAAGTTAAAGACGGCGTTATCAATGTGTCTGATACTGTTACATTTTACCATCCGTCAGGGGATCCAATTCCCGCATATAGATATGTGTGTGATATTGTTAAGTTACAAAATATTATCTTTAACTTAAATCTGATTTTCGCTACGGACGAGTGGGACGGTGCGCCGTTAATTCCAGACGATCAGCCAACGATTAACCCAGAAGCTAAACAGCCGAAGATGGCAGTTGCAGCAGCTAACGCACTTATCGACAGTTTAGGACTAAACGCTATTATCAGCGACCCTAAAACAGCTAAAGAGAATACGCTAGCTCAGATTAGTGACCAGAACCCTAAGAGGCTAGATATAGCTTTAACTGTGCAATTAAGCGGAAATACGAATATAATCTCAGTTGATCTTAACTTTGGATTTTATTTCGGAACAGCTACACCAGTAGCATAATAAGAGGAGCATTATATGGCAGGAGTAGGTGGAAGTATAGAGGCGATTTCGATTAAAGGTCGTATCTTTTCAGTAGCAGCAGACGCGGAGGCTCAGCGAAAGCTGGGCGGATTTGAGAATGAAGTACAAGCGAACGGAGACGGAACAGCTCGTATCATTAAAACGAGAGTCCCTCTAAGTATAGACGGTCTAACTGTGGGTATCGACGACGACAGAGGGGACCACGAGTTCTTACAAGATTTTTACAACGATAAAGACTATTCAGTTATCACAATCACATATGCATCAGGCGTAACATACCAAGGTAGTGCGATAGGTGTCGGAGAATTACAAGCAAGTAGTCAGAACGCTACGGCAGCCGTGTCGCTTATGGGACCGGGAACACTTACAAAACAATAAGGGTAAGATATGAGTAAAATTAGTAGAGAAATGGCAGAGCAAGAGTTCGAGAGATTCGGAGAGGCAATGGATTTAGATTTTGATGTTTCGTTTATGGAAGATGAAGACAGAAAAGGTTTTGAAGTAGCTAAAAGAAGAATAGTAAGTGCTATTATGTCAGGGGCTATGGTGGTAAATGACGACGGTTGTCCGATTTACACACCGCAAAGAGTAGAGGGTGGCGACGCTAACCCTATTACTTTCTACGAGCCAACAGGTGCCACATATATGGCGATGGATCGTAAAAAGAAAACTGAGGACATGGGTAAAATGATGGCGTTGATGGCGGATTATACTAAAACTAGCTCGGGGCTTTTCGGTAAGATGAAAAACGCCGACTTAAAAGTATGTTTAGCGGTAACGACTCTTTTTTTGGGATAGTCAATACTCCCCTAGTTAGATATGGGGAAGACACAAAGCTACGCGGTAAAGAGCATACCGCGGGAGCTGTTTATTGTGAAATGCTCTTACAAATAGCTCGAGACTATTCGAGTTTACCAGATGTTAGGACTCTTCTAGCGTCAGATATACGATTTTTTTATGATGGGTTACGCTCAGAACTAAAAGAACATACAAAACCAAAAGGATAGGTAATGGCTGGACGTTTTAGTGTTGAGGCTGTGTTCAAGGCAGTTGATAGGGTTACAGCGCCTATCTCGCGTATGCAAAATAGAGTTTCTAAGTTTACCCGCTCAATGGAGCGTGGTCTACACCGTGTTAATAGAAGTATGAGTAATCTCGGCGATGGCATAAGAAAAGGGGCGATAGCGACAGTAGCAGCTACTGCCCTTATGACTGGTGCGATGGCCGATGTTATTCAAACAGGGGCGCAGTTCGAGCAGACCCTAGTAAATGCAGCCGCTAAGTTTCCCGGCGAAATAAACAAAGGGACGGCAGCTTTTAAAGCCCTCGAAGACGCAGCGCGTCAAACTGGAGCGTCGACTGAGTTCTCGGCTTCCGAAGCTGCGGGAGCTCTTAACTTCCTAGCGATGGCGGGATTTGATGCAGAGTCCGCTATAGCCGCACTTCCTGGAGTTGTGGATTTAGCAACCGCTGCGCAGGTCGACCTGGCAACAGCTACCGATGTAGCCTCCGATTCCCTAGGGGCGTTTGGGTTAATGTCTAAAGATACAGCGCAGTTAGGTAAAAACCTAGCTAGGGTAAATGATGTTATAGCAAAAACCACAACCAGCGCAAATACTACAGTAGAGTTAATGTTCGAGACTATTAAAGAGGGTGCGCCGGTTGCAACGGCAGCGGGTGCCTCGATGGAAACTTTCGCAGCACTTACTGGAGAATTAGCTAATGCGGGTATAAAAGGTGGGAAAGCCGGAACAGTTCTTAAAAATATGTTCATTAGATTACAGGCTCCAGTCGGGAAAGCTGCTAAAGTAATAGACCGACTAGGGATCTCACTAACCGACCAAAACGGAAAGCTTAGAGATATGCCCGAGATTATAGGGCAGTTTAATAAAGCTACTAAAGATATGGGTGCGTCTCAAAAAGCCGCGACACTTCAAGCCGTTTTCGGTATGGAGGCTATCGCAGGGGTTAATGTCCTAATGCAGTCGGGAGAAGAGCGACTTAAAGCTTATCGTACACAGTTAGAAGCTGCTGAGGGAGCGTCTGGTAAAATGGCCGCGACTATGCGAGATACTTTACTGGGTAGATTTAAAGGTCTTATGTCAGCGGTTGAGGGTGTTAAAGTTTCTATCTTTTCACTAACTAGCGGACCTATGAGTGATGTAATCGACCAGCTTACGGCGTGGGTACGAGCTAACGGGGAGTTAATCGCTTCTAATATCGGAGAGTTCTTAAAAATGATAATAACTAACTTCGAGTCGATAGTAACTTGGGGTAAACGGATCGGGATAGCGATAGGTGTGTTCATAGCGCTTACTACCGTGTTAAAATCGTTTGTTTTAGTTATGACAGTAGTTAACTTACTTATGGCTATGAATCCCGTGGGGCTTATGGTTATCGGCGTCCTGGCACTCGTAGCCGGGTTAACTGCATTAGTAGTGTGGATAGATGATATCGCGGCGGGATTTGACACCTTACCGGGGATAGTACAGGCGATACTTGCTCCAATAGGTCTACTTATAGACGCTATTAAATGGATAAAAGATAATATCGGAGCTATTACAGACATCAGCCTCCCGAGTATGGGGGATATTGGCGGTTTCTTCGGATTCGGAGGAGACGACGAGTCGAAACCTGCGGACGGGTCGAAACCTGCTACTCAAATGATAAGCCCACAGGAACGAATATCACGAAGTATTGAAGAGAAAAAGACCTCAGCTGAAATAATGATTACCGACCAAACAGGTAGCGCACAGATAGCTAATTCCACAATGGGATCAAGCCTTAAACTAAATACGACAGGAGGGTTCTAACTATGTCATGGGAAGATAGACTAAGAGACGCCGCGTACACTTCGCCCTCAGGAATACGCCTTGCGTTTGCTTTTGAGAATGTGACTAATGCGCGTACTAAAAAAACTAATAACTTTGAGTTTCCAGACGCAGACGGTACATTCGTACAAGAGTCAGGGGCTACAGGGCGTAGCTTCCCGTTGCGTTGTATCTTTTGGGGTGCTGACTACGACCAAGAGGCGGAAGCGTTCGACGCTGCTCTTTTTGAGACAGGTGTCGGAAAACTGGAACACCCTATTTATGGAACTGTGGATGTAGTACCTACTGGAACCATCACACGACGGGATGATCTTAAGACTGCAGCTAATCAAGCGTTTATTGATGTTACCTTTATGTCAACAATAGGGCTTATTTACCCTAGTTCTCAACTAGATCCCGCGAGTGAGGTTATCTCAGCAGTAGCTGACTTTAACGCGGCATTAGCTGAGGAGTTCGGGGATAATATCGACTTAGACTCTGCTGTAGAAAAAGCAACATTTAAAAGTAAATTCGATGCGGCTCTAGATGAAGTAGAGGGTGGGCTCACGTTCATTGCGGAAACCTCGGCGGAAGTAGGGGCAGAATTTAACGCTATTAACGACTCGATTAACCGAGGTATCGATGTGTTAATCAGCCAACCACTTACTTTAGCGTTTCAGACTATGCAACTTATTCAGGCACCTGCTCGGGCGTTCTCTTTAATATCGGCTAAACTGGACGCTTATTTAAACTTAGCAAACTCATTAATATATAACAGTGATGGGGATATCGCGACAAGCTCAGGAGCTAACGATTTTTATACAGCCGACCTCTACGCATCTACTTATATCACAGGGGCTATCCTATCTACCGTTAATACTCAGTTCGAGACTCGGGTTGGGGCAATAGATGCAGCTGTTTTAATATTAGAGCAATTCGAGGCGGTTAGTGCATGGAAAGACGCAAACCTTACAGAGCTGGAACTAATAGACACAGGAGCAGCCTATCAACAGCTCCAAGACGCCGTGGCGGTTACAGCGGGGTTCTTAGTTGAGATATCATTCTCATTAAAACAAGAACGCCGAATCAAGCTAGACCGAGCGCGTACTATTGTGGATTTATCAGCAGAACTCTACAGCAGCGTAGACGATAAACTGGACTTTTTAATCAATAGTAATGACCTTAGCGGGTCGGAGATATTGGAACTACCTAAAGGTAAGGAGATAGTTTACTATGTATAAGGTAATCCAGGGCGATACATTCGAACTTATTTCCCGTAAGCAATATGGCTCTGAGGGATTCGCTAGTAATATAATACAAGCGAATCCAGGGGCAAGCGAACCGTTGCAGGCGGGCACTTCTTTAATCATCCCCGTAAACCCAGCGAAGCCAGAAAACAAACCACAAACCGCCGAAGCGGATAACGCTGATGAGGTAGCCCTCTTAATCGACGGTAAACGGTTTAGATTCTGGACGAGTGTTCAGCTAACTCGAAGTATTGACGGGATGGACACTTTAGATATATCCGCACCTTTCGAGCCATCGTTACCCTCATTTAAAGAGACTTTTAGACCGTTCTCATTCAAACAGCAGGAGGTAACGGTAGGGGGCGAGCCTCTTTTTAAAGGAACTATGATATCAGTAATACCAGTGTTAAACGAAAGTAAAACTGTTCAGGTAAGTGCTTACTCTACCCCGGGCGTACTCAACGACTGTACCGCCCCTGCGAGTGCTTACCCTTTAGAATATAACAAACAAAACTTACAGGCGATTACGGACGCAGTGATAAAACCGTTCGGACTTAGTGCTGTATTCGAAGCCGAACCGGGGCCAATCTTTGAGCGTGTGGCTATTAACCCCGGTCAGAAACTGCTCGATTTCTTAGCAGACTTAGCAAAACAGAGGAACTTAATTATCTCGAGTACTGCCCGAGGGGAGTTGTTGTTTCGTAAATCTGTGGAAACGGGAACACCGGTAGCGAGATTACGCCAAGGGGAAAGCCCCCTTATTTCGGTTACCCCGAGTTTTAACCCTCAGGAATACTATAGCCACATAACAGGACTCGAGCCGGTAGTTGTAGGGTTAGCAGGAGAAGTCTTCACTGTTAAAAATGGGAAGCTTACCAACTTATTACGACCTTTTACATTCCAGTCTCAGGATTCGGAATCGGGGACACTTAAGGAAGCGGTAGAAGCCAAGGCGGGGCGGATGTTTGGAAATATGGTATCATATAGCGTACAGCTCAACACTTGGCGGGACCCCTCGGGTAAACTGTGGGAGCCTAACACTTTAGTAAGCTTACAGTCTGATAACGCTATGATATACTCAGAATATAAGTTCGTTATCCGCTCAGTAGAATTTAGCCGTGACGAAAACAGTCAGACGGCTACACTCGACTTAGTAATACCTGGATCGTTTAGCGGAAAAATACCGGAGACATTGCCATGGGATTAAATAAATTACTATCATTTGTAAGAACGCTACGAAACGGGGCTAAGCTTTCAGAGGTTAAGCTCAACCCAGGCGGCGGACCAAACATTACCGCCGAGCACTTCTCAGCACCAGGGGACGACTCCTACCCTTTACCAGGGGATTATGTAGTTTCAGTAAGCGTCCAACGCTCTGGAGGTTCGGCAGCGGTCGGGTACCTGGATCCAAAGAACGACCAAAAGGCAACGGCGGGAGATAAGCGTATTTATGCTAGAAACGCAGCGGGCGAGAGTATTGTAGAACTGTGGTTAAAAAACGACGGAACCGCGGTACTAGAGAACATTAACGGGACATTTACCCTAAGCCCCGACGGCTCGATAAAGAGTCAAAACGGCAATGGCTCGGCAGAGTTAGAGGCTGCGGGTAACTTTGTAGTAAACGGGGTAACAATAGACACAGCGGGCAACATTATAACGCCAGCGTCTGTCTCTGCCTCGGTTTCAGTAGGTGCGCCTACTTTAGCAGCCGGAACTAGTTTAACTGTGGCCTCTAAAGAAATAGGGAACCATACACACCCAGCGGGTACACCGCCGGGGAATACGGGAGTAAATAACTAATGAACACAATACAAGAGGGCGATGTATTATTATATCAAACTAACGACGACGGCGAGGTAAACATAACGAACGGCATCGTCAAAATGTCGGGCGGATTAGAGACGGCAGCTTACCTCTCACTATTCGGAGGTAATGAAGACGCTAAGACCTGGTGGGGCAACCTAAGCGAAACCGAAGACGCGAGTAAGTACATAAGCGAAACTCAGCACTTACTACAAGCTCTACCTATTACCTCAGGCAACTTATTACGGGTAGAAGACGCCGCTAAAAGAGACTTAGCGTGGTTTAAAGAGGAGGGTGTGGCTACAGAGATAAGCGTGTCGGCAAGTATTTTAGGTTTAAATATGATACAATTAGAAATTAAAATAGACCAAGAGTCTTTTAAATTTGTAGAAAACTGGAGGGCGATGTGAGCTTAAATACACCAACAACCAAAGAGATAAGCGATAATATTGTAGCACAGATAAGCGCCTCTCTAAACCAAACTATTCCGCTTTTACCTAAAGCATTTATACGGGTACTAGCTAAAGCTCTAGCCGGGGTTTTTATACTGCTCTATAAATATGGGGGCTTTATGTTCTTACAGATGTTCGTAAGTGCAGCAAGTACCAAAGAGACGACAGTTAACGGCCGGATACTAACACCCTTAACCGAATGGGGTAGACTTATCGGAGTCGGAGACCCAACGTCCGCCACTCAGGCGGAGTTAACTGTGGAGATAACTGTCGAGAATCAAACGGGGACTTTAGGTTCAGGGGCGCAGCTTACGAGTACTGCAGGTGTAACCTACATAACGATAGGCTCGATAATACTAGACGCTCCTACAAAAGAGATCCCAGTACGAGCGGTAGCCGACCAAGCAGGTGGCGGCGGAGCTGGAACTATCGGGAACTTAGACCCAGGGGCGATACTTTCGTTCGCTAACCCCCTGGCTAACGTGGCGAGAGATACTGTGGTTATAACCCAAACGGTTACAGGGGCTAACGCTGAGGACGTCGAGGTATATAGGCAGCGAGTTATAGACCGTTTCCAAAAGAGACCGCAGGGCGGAGCGTATGCAGATTATGAACAATGGGGCGAGGAAGTAGCCGGGATAGTTAACTGTTACCCATATACTAGCTTAAACCCAGGACAAGTTGATATCTATGTGGAGGCAACTCCCGCAAGTTCAGGGAACGCCAACGGAATCCCTACAGTGGCGCAGTTACAGGCGGTTTTAGATTCGATAAACTTCGACCAGAGCGGACTAGCAACGAGACGACCTGCTAACGCCTTAGCGAATACTTACGCTATAACGCGGACGGGTTTTGATGTCAGGGTGCTCGGGTTAGTAGCCGACGACCTAGCGCAAGTTAGAGACGATATCGATGTGGCCCTCGCTGAGTTTTTCTTAAGCAGAGCCCCTTATATTGTGGGTTTAACAATCCCACCCCGACAAGACCGGATAACCAAAGCGTCAGTTTCGGGTGTGGTAGATGATGTGGTTTCAGCTTCCGGCGGAGTGTTTACGAACGCTTTTATCTATCTCGAGGGGACTACTGCTTTAGTAGACATATATACTTTAGGGATAGGGGAAAAGTCTAAACTAGGCGGGGTAACTTACACATGATAGACACATTCTTACGGATATTTACGCACCTACTCCCTAACGCTAGGGCGTGGCGCATTACAATAGATAAGACCCTCCGTAAGTTTTTTGAGGGTTTAGCACCGTTAGGAGTAAACGCTAAGTTATACTTCGACCTCATCTTCTTAGATATTTTCCCGTCCACGACGCGACAGCTGGACGAATGGGAGCAGCAATTCGGGCTAAGAAACTATGGTCTCACAGAACAACAACGGCGGGATAGGTTAGATATTACCTGGAAAGCATTAGGCGGACAAGACCCTGATTATATTCAGGAAACACTCCGAGCTAATGGCTTCGATGTTTATGTCCACGAATGGTGGGTTCCGGGAACAGAGCCAGCGGCCAATAGTTCGACACCTGCTACCCCGCGTAACCCACTAGCTTACCTAATAGATGGCTCGGTAAATGTGGTATATTTTGCAGAATGTGGAGAACTACTCGCCGAGTGTGGGGAAGTGGAGGCAACCGCAGGAAATACAGTATCACCTTCCGGATATGTACTCGTTAACAAAGTTTTTGAACCTGTGCCAGCAATGGTACAATGTGGGGAGATTGAGGCAGCGTGTGGGGAACTACTCGCACAATGTGGTGACACCTTAAGTT
>Ga0193952_1001154_pt1 | contig 10294 bp, 8 predicted proteins | sample BB_3_MG_FD_140368 | JGI IMG/M metagenome (GOLD analysis project Ga0193952, IMG submission 140368) | Microbial mat bacterial communities from the Broadkill River, Lewes, Delaware, United States - BB_3_MG | ecosystem: Environmental > Aquatic > Freshwater > River > Microbial mats | place: USA... | reverse complement strand
CTTAGATCTAAAGCACATCAGCACTTTATCTTCTTCTTTGTTAAAAACCATTACTAAGTTGTATTTTTTCATATGCATCATCCTATTTTATTTATATAGTACATATGAATTATAACATTTAAATTATTATTTTTGAATCTACTTCATCATTTGTTTTGCGATAGCCTCTGCAGCTTTGATGATTGGATAAGCAGCAGGAGACGCTGTTAGCATTGGTTGAGTTCCAATTTGTGAACATAGTAAATCTGAAATTGTCATTTTATTTTGAATTATAAATCCTAGTACATTTGTTAATTCACCAGCACTAACACCACCAATAACTTCACCACCCATAATTAATCCACAGTTTTTTGAAGCTACTAGTTTCACTAATTGGTAATGTCCATTATTTAATACACCCGGATGTCTGTCCATACCTTTAAATGAACCTACATTAATTTTAAAACCTTCCTTAATCGCGCGTTTCTCAGTTACACCTGCAACCCCAAATGCTGTATCGCCAATACTTGTTGAATATATACTAATTGTTCCATTAAATGTTTTGATTGTTGATAAATCATAAAGATTCATAGCAGCAACTCTTGCCTCAGCACATGCTGTAGAAGCAAGCATAACTGGAGTAAGTCTACCAGTAATGAAATCTCTTTTTTGAGCACAATCACCTGCAGCATAGATATCTTCTTGATGTGTTCTCATATATGTATCGCATTTAATGAATCCCATATCATTAACACTTATTCCAGATTCCTTTGCAAGTCTTGTATTAGGACGATATCCTATTGATAATATAACAGCATCAAAGTCTAAAGTTTTTCCATCTTCAAATGTTATACTTTCAACTTTATTTGCTCCATTAATTTTAGTAACTTTTGCACAGTTAATTAAATTAACTCCTCTTTGTGTTAGTAACTCTTCAGCTATTATTGAAGCTTCTTCATCAAACGCTGCTTCTAAAATGTGATCTTGAACTTCAATCAAACTAACTTCTTTACCATTTTTAACTAATTCGTCGCTTAACTCAACACCAATAAAACCTGCCCCAATTACTGCAACTTTTTTAAGTCCTTTTAATTCATTACTTAAAACATCTAAATAATCTTTGTTTTTTGGAATAGTAAATACATTTTTCAAATTTGTTCCAGATATAAACTTTGGTACATATGGTTTTGAACCCGTTGCAATAATAAGTTTTTCATAACCTATAATTTCTCCATTTTGCAAAACCAAATCATGATCGTCTTTATTAATTCTTGTTACTTCAGCTACTTTTATCTCAACACCTGAATTGATAAGTCCACCATCTGGTAAAATATTTTTATCAGAAGTTCCTAATGTTCCAAAAATGTAGGGAATCCCACATGGAATCATAACTTTTTCTTCTTTTCTGATAACTAATACACTTTTGTCACTGTAAAAAGATTTTGTTGTTATTGCTGCAACTAAACCAGCTGCACTACCCCCAATAATTACTACATCAAAATTTTGTTTTTTCATTACTCTTTTCTCCTTATAATGTATAGTTTAAATATATAATCATCTACATTATACTGCTTAAAACCACATACTCAAGCTATTCGTAAATCTTTCTAAATATAAAAAACTAATTCAAATTAGATTGTTATATGTGCACAAATAAGATTAAATATTAAGCATGTATATTGTAAATGCTTTTGTATTGTTCTATAATTTAATAGAGGTGATTAAATGTATAGACTAAAAAAATTACCATTTAACATAAATTTAGAAACAAAAGCAATTAATATGAAATTAACAAGTGCAATGTTTGCACTTGGCGAACTAAACGGAGTTCTAAGTAGCATTAAAGATATTGATATCATTTTAAAATATATCTACATTATTGAAGCTGTTGAATCACACGCTATTGATGATTACCATATTTCAAAAGAGGAAGTATTTTCTAGAATAAGTCTCCTTAATCATAATAACGAAATAGCTTCTTTCACAACTAACTATATTCGAGCAATGAATATCTCTTACAAGAACTTATTAAGAAATGGTTGTTTTGATCTTAACTTAATTACATCAATTCAAAATTTTATTGAGCCTGAATACTCTAATTTCAGAAAAATCCCTGGCTTAAAAGTATTTAACAAACTCACAAACGAAGTAATTTACATCCCTCCTCAAAAGGAATATATAATAAAAAACTATATTGAGAATCTTATAGCATACATTAACTTAGAGGATGATGATATTCACCCTTTAATAAAGGCAGCACTAATCCATTTCCAATATGAGGCTATTCACCCATTCTTAAAAGGAAATGGTCGTACAGGCAGAATATTAAATGTTTTATACTTACGTAAAAAGGATTTGCTTAAATACCCAGTCTTTAATATAAGTAAGTATTTAAATAATACAAAAAGCGATTACTTTAATTTACTTAAAAGGTGCCATGATGATCATAAAAAAATTGAGCAATTTGTTTTCTATTATCTTCAAGCTGTTGAGATATCAGCAACAAATACAATTGATGAAATTTTAAGTATCCAATCAAAAATCGATATTGTAAAATCAAAAGTCAAAGAGAACATTAAAAAACTCGATTATGTAGAAGTTGTAAATCATATCTTTAAATATCCATATACAAAAAACGAAATTTTCAGAAGCTCGTTAAATATTTCTAGAAACACTGCTTCTAAATATTTAAAAGAACTTGTTCTCTTAAATGTTTTACAAGAAGAAAAAATCGGTAAGGAAATGATTTATATCAATAAATATTTAACTACATAAAAAGAAGGCGTTTCCGCCTTCTTAACTAATTCGTATGGCTAGTAGAGGAGTTGCTTAAAACAAAATCAATCTGGCTAAACAACATTTACAAATTCTTTAATTCTAAAAATTCTACTAATACATAAATAATACTTCTAAAAATGAATATTTGGATCAACTAATTACTTATTAAATACTAATAATTCAAAACATAAGATAACATTGCTTAATTCTTTACTAAAAATTTAAATACAACTCCTATACTACCTGAATCTGCCAGACATAGAAATTAGTTAAAAGTAGTAAATAACGCTTTAAGTATGTTACATATGTAGTATAACACTTTAAAGTACTAAATTACAAGAATATTACAATTAAAAAAGCATCTTTCTAATAAAGATGCTTTTTTTCTAATTTAGATAGTTTTGAACTTTGATTACATTGTTAAGTCTTTCAATAATTTCACTCATTGGTGTTTTAAAAACATCCTTCATAACTAGTATCTTATTCTTATCATTAACATTGTAAAAAATTACGACTTTGTCTTTTTTTCTAGTTTGTTGAACACCAATACGTTCTATAGTAGAGTTGTCCACTCTTCTTTTAAACAGTAAGTAGTTATAAACAATTTCCTTACTATCAATAGTAATTACGTCTCTTCTTGTATCCATAAATGTAATGAATACTTCTGTAGCAATTGCAGCTAGTAGTGCAACACTAAGAGTTATTGATTCATTATTAACAATATTAAAAATATTCATAGCCACAATTATAACTAAAAGTATACTCATTTGATAAAGCTGATTTGGTTTTAATCTTAGTACTAATTTCATATTATCTCTCCTATTATTTAAATTGAATAGTTCATAAATATTATACCTTAATATCATCTTTTTCTAAAGGAAAAACTTACTATTTTAGCGATTAATTATGTGTTTACATATATAAATAATTAAATAAAACTCATTCAACAAACAATAAGCTTTGTTATCTATAAAAACTTTCTTAAATTAGCTGTAATTCTTATAACTAATAATGATATAATATGTTTGTGAAAGGAATGGTATATTATGGCAAAATTAGAATTATTAAAAAAATATGCAAAATTAGCTGTTGAGGTTGGAGCTAATGTTCAAACAGATCAATTAGTTTGGATAAACTCTTCTACTGAGACTAAAGAACTAGCAAGATTAATTGTTGAAGCTGCTTATAATAGAGGAGCAAAACAAGTAAGTGTAAACTGGAGTGACGATTATGTTTCTCGTACTGGATATGACAATATGAGTGTTGAAACATTAGAAGAAATTCCTCAATGGAGCATTGATAAAGCTAAATATTTTATGGATCAAGGTGGTTGTGTAATTAGTATTACATCACCAATTCCAGGATTAAATGCTGGAGTAGATCCTATCAAAATGCAAAAATCAGGGATCGCAAGAAGTAAAGCATTTAAGTTCTATCAAGATCATATGATGGGTAATCATGCACAATGGTCTATAGTTGCTGCACCAAATAAAGTTTGGGCAGAAAAAGTTTTCCCTAATTTAAAAGGTGATGAAGCAGTTGAAGCTCTGTGGGACGCTATTTTGAGTGCTTCTAGAGTAACTGAAAGTAATGATCCAATTGCTGAATGGGCTGAACACAATAAAACTTTATTAGCTCATAACAAAGTTTTAAATGATTTACAATTTGAAGAATTGCATTTCACAAATAGTTTAGGTACAGATTTACATCTTAAACTTGTTGATAATCATGTTTGGGCTGGTGGAGGAGAAAACTCTACTAAAGGTGTTTACTTTAATCCAAATATCCCAACTGAAGAAAACTTTACAATGCCCCTAAAAAACGGAGTTAATGGTAAAGTTGTCGCAACTAAACCTTTAAACTACCAAGGAAACTTGATTGAAGATTTCTGGCTTGTTTTTAAAGATGGTAAAGTTGTTGAATATGATGCGGCTAAACAAAAAGAAACATTAGAAAATCTGCTTAAAAATGATGAAGGTAGTTCTTATTTAGGTGAAGTTGCTTTAATAAGTCATGATTCACCAATATCTAATTCTGGAATTTTATTCCTTAATACATTATTTGATGAGAATGCAAGTTGTCATTTAGCTTTAGGACAAGCTTATCCTATGAATGTTTTAGGTGGAACTAAAATGAATGCAGAAGAACTTAAAGCTGCTGGAGCTAATATGTCTATGGCTCACTCTGACTTTATGTTTGGTAGTGAAGACATGAATATTGTTGGAACTAAAAAAGATGGTACAAAAGTACAAGTATTTAAAAATGGAGATTTTGTTATTTAGTAAGAAAACTTCAAAACTGCACCATTTTTAAAGTTGGTGCAGTTTTAATTTATAAAGGAGGTACCCAATGAAAAAAGTAAAGTATAGTTTTTCAACATTAATTGTTTTAGTAATCGCAGCTGTATTTGGCTCGAATTATTTTTTAGATGTTGATATCCTTTCTATGGTATTAGGAGACACAAAAGCACCAATAATCGATATATCTTCAATTTCTACAAGTGTAAAGTTGGATGATCCATTTTCTCTTACTTCATTAACATGTGAAGACAATGTTGATGAGAACTGCGTTGTTGAAGTTATAGGTAGTGTTGATACGACAATAAAGGGAACATATCAAATTATATTAAAAGCCACTGATGCTGCAGGAAATCGTGCAAGAGTAGAATTATCTATTGAAGTATATGAAGGCTTAAACACTTCTATATACGTTCCAGATGGATATTATGACGGAATCGATGGATTGAGTGGAGAAACTTTAAAAGCAGCTTTAAACGACATTATTACTGGGCATACTGAATATCCTTACACATCTACTTCAACTGATGTTTGGGATATGTTAATCGAAGCTGATGAAGACCCTGACAATCCCAATAACGTCTTATTATTCTATACTGGTTATTCTTTACCAAAGACTTGCCAAGATTCATCTAACCCACCTGCTGAATGTGAAGTAGAAATCTATAACGAGTTAAAAACTGTTGAGTGGAACCGTGAACACATTTGGAGTAAATCACGTGGTGACTTTGAAATTAAAGAAGGTACTACTACTGTATTAGATATGGGTGCTCATACTGATGGTCATCATTTAGTTGCAGCAGAAAGAGTTATGAACTCTACTAAAAACAACCGTCATTTTGAAGATTGCCATGATGGCGATGATATTAATATCGTCGATAGAGGATATGGAAATTACACTTGTAATGATTGGGAATTTGAACCAAGAGATGAAGTCAAAGGTGATACAGCAAGAATGATTTTCTACATGGCAGAACGTTACGAAGGTGAAGAGGGAGATATGGTTGATTTAGAAGTAATAAATGATCCAGATTCTTCTAAAGAATTAAAATTACCTGAGTACGGAGATTTAGATGATTTATTAAGATGGATGATTGAAGATCCTGTAAGTGAAAAGGAAATTGAAAGAAATCAAATAATCTTCCAATATCAAGGAAATAGAAATCCATTTATTGATCATCCTGAACTTGTCGAATTAATTTGGGGAAGTCCAGAAGATTATAACTAAAAAAAGGAACTAAAAGTTCCTTTTTTATTTACAAGTATAAATGAATCTACTAAAAGTATGAGTTTTTTTGAGTTCTGCTTTTTCTTCAATTTTAAAACCATGGAATTGAATGATGTTGTCAATTTCTTCTTTAGATATTATAACAGCTCTATTTACTATCTCTCTTGATTTTTTTATAATGTCTGATTGAAGTCCTTCTCTTGTTGGAGTGTACATTCCATAGGGTAAATCAATTATAGCAACATCATAATCTTCAGTAATTAAACTCATATCTTTATTAACAATTACTTCATCAAGCTTAAAAAATCTTAGATTTTCATTAGCATGTCTAGCTATTAATGGATTGATCTCATAACCAACAATATCATATCCCATCATCAAGCCTTCAATAACAACAGTTCCAATACCACAACAAGGATCAAGAATCTTAACATCCCGATTATTTTTAGAAGCAATATTGATTAGCGATTTTGCTAAAGAAACATCTAATGCTATTGAGTAATTAAAGGGTTTATTTTTGCGATTCACCCATTCGTTATCATTTCTCTTATATTTCCCAAAATACCAGATATTGTTAATTCTAGTTATTGCTAAATTATGGGCAGGCGTTTTTAAATCAAAACGACCCTCAATTGAATTACCAATTTTTTGCATAGATCTAAGTCTATCATGATACTCAATAATATCATTTTTAATATATGAAATTTTATATCCATCTAGTGTCAATTTGCTATTTTCAATATTTAATGATAATTGATCAATACAATTGGATTCAAACATTATCTCCATCTGACTTTTTATGAAAACTGAATTACTTGGATTAAAATCCAAATCTGAAAAAATAAACTTTGAATCGAAACTTAAATCAAAAATATTTCTTAGTTCAAGATCACATAATTCTTTCTCTTTTTCTTTGTAGTTTATCATATATATATATTTACTTTTTACTATATCCATAGTTTACCTCTTGCTTTCAATAGTTTTATTATACATTATTATTTTTGAAACTAACAACTTATATAAAAAGTTAAAATATTGTATAATTTATTTAGAGTATGAATTAGGAGGATGTTTATGTTTGATAAAATCAACAAAAGAAAAGGTCGTTATGAAACACTTATTTTATTAGGAGGATTTCTTATATTTTTTTCTTTTATAGCTATATTAGGATTTGAAAGTTCTTTCTTTATTGTTTCTTTGGTCATTGGTGGAGGAATTATACTTTACTCTAATGATTGTATTAAAAAGATGAGTATTGAGTTTAAAAACAAATATATTCCAGAAGCTTTAAATAAAGTTTTTGAGGATAGTTTCTATAAAGCTACAGAGGGGTTTTATGAAAGTGAGCTAACATCAACTAGAATCCTCACAAATCAAGACAGATATAAGTCTGAGGATTTAATAAGTGGATCTTTTGAAGGTGTTAACTTTAGATCTGCAGATGTCCATCAACAAGATGTAAGAAGACATGGGAAAACTACAACTATTGTAACTGTATTTAAAGGAAGAGTTTATGAGTTTGATTTCTTTAAAAACTTTAAGTATAACTTACTATTACTTCAACCTGGAAAGTACAGACCTTTTGACAACTTTAAAAAAATAAAGTTGGAATCAATACAATTTAATTCAGAGTTTAAGATATATGCAAAAAACGAACATGAAGCTTTTTATATTTTAACTCCACATTTTATGGAAAAACTGTTAGTACTTGATTATGAATACTATGACAAAATATATTTTTCTTTCAAAGATAACAAATTATATATTGCGATAGACAATCGTATCGATAACTTTGACATTCGCCCATTTAGACCATTAAACGAGTCAATAATCGATGAGTATGTGAATGAATTTAATATCATAAAAGATTTTATAACATATTTAAAACTTGATTCTAGATTATTTGAACAACAACTTTAGTAGCTTTGTGCTACTTTTTTTGTTGTTTGATTTAATAGATTTTGTTTATATAGTATAATAAGTAAGTAAGTGTTAGTGAAAACTAATAATTGAGGAGGAGATTATATGGTAGCATGGGTAGTAGAAAACCCAATTTTTGCAGCTTTCTTAGGTACAATGTTTACATATGCTGTAACTGCACTTGGTTCAGCTTTAGTATTTCCATTTAAGAATGTTTCAAAAAAACTTTTTAATGGTTTACTTGGTTTTAGTGCAGGAGTTATGATTGCTGCTTCATTTTGGAGCTTGTTAAATCCTGGTATTGACTTAGCAGAACAGTTAGGGATGATCCCTTGGATTCCAGCAGTACTTGGTTTCCTAAGTGGAGGTTTATTCTTGATGGTTGTGGATAAATATTTACCACATATGCATGTTATGACAAAGCACAAAGAAGGTATGAAATCATCTTGGCACAGAAGTATTTTGTTGGTACTAGCAATAACATTACATAATATTCCTGAAGGTTTAGCTGTAGGTGTTGCATTTGGATATGCCGCATCTGGCCTATTAGATCCAGCAATGGTAGAACCAGCAGTGTTTGGAGCAATAGCTCTTGCAATTGGGATAGGTCTACAAAACTTTCCTGAAGGTGCTGCAGTTAGTGTCCCTTTAAGAAGAGAAGGTATGTCTAGTAACGAGCATTCTTAATTGGACAATTTAGTGGAATGGTTGAGCCTATTGCCGGTGTTCTTGGAGCAATATTAGCTATTTACATGAGAAATGCATTACCTTATGCACTAAGTTTTGCTGCTGGAGCAATGATTTATGTAGTAATTGAAGAACTAATACCTGAATCACAAATGATGGAAACCACAAAAATTGCTACAATCGGAGCAATGATTGGATTTGCCGTCATGATGACTTTAGATGTTGCACTTGGATAGTAAAAACGAATCTCATTATGAGATTCGTTTTTTTCGTTTGATAATATATTTATCAAGGGTATATAAGAAAGAGGGTAATACTGTTAGGACAAAAATAACAGAAATTAATGTTCCTCTACCTAGGAAAGAACCAACAGATACAATAGACGCTTGCGTTGAAACAATAGAAATGCAGAATCCAGCAATCACAAGAATTGTTCCTGAAGTTAAGATAGCTGAAGTAGATTTTTTCATGGCATTTACCAATGCATTTTTCTTATCATATGTTATTCGTTCTTTTTGGTAATTAGTTGTCAATATAATTGCATAGTCAATTGTTGCTCCAAGCTGAATAGCACCAACAATTATATAAGCTATAAAGAAAATATTTTCATTAAAAATATATGAGAAGCCAAGAGTAGTCCATATCGCTCCTTCAATAATAAAAACAAGTATCAAAGGAATTATAAAAGATCTAAATGTTATCCCAAGCACTATTAGAATAGCTCCAATAGTTATAAAATTTATTTTTAGTAAGTCCTGTTCAAAATAATCTTTGATATCATTGTGAGAAACTGAGCCACCACTCAAGTAAACTTTTTCATCTATTTGAGGTAATAAATCTTGATTAATATATTTAATAAAATCACGAGTTGCTTTTGACTCAAACTTGAAATTAGTGTTAATTATTAACAAGCTTAACTCTTCTGAGTCAATTAGTGAATCAACTTTTTCAATTTCATTTACAAAGTCATTTACTTTAGTTATTTCATCATCACTTTCAGCTAAATCATTCTCTAAAACATAATCAATTAATAGTTTTGATTCCACTTGGTAATCTTCCATTACACTATCTTTTGATAAGCTAATTGAGTAAATGTAATTTGTAAGTTTATGTAAACTTTGTAAATCATTAGTTTTATCACTAAACATTGTATTCACTTCACCTTGTGAATATAGAGTACTATCATTGATCAAGTCATAAGCTAATTTTAGCAGGTTTAACTTAAGTGAAATTGTATTATCTACCTCATTAAATATTGGCAAGTAGTTACTCATACCATCACTAGTATATTCTATAAAATCTCGTTCAGTGATATATATATCATCTAGATTTATATTAGTAGTAATATACAATGAATATATTATTTTGTTTATCTCATTTGATATTAAAATGTTTGAACTAGATG
>Ga0193952_1001149_pt1 | contig 10303 bp, 10 predicted proteins | sample BB_3_MG_FD_140368 | JGI IMG/M metagenome (GOLD analysis project Ga0193952, IMG submission 140368) | Microbial mat bacterial communities from the Broadkill River, Lewes, Delaware, United States - BB_3_MG | ecosystem: Environmental > Aquatic > Freshwater > River > Microbial mats | place: USA... | reverse complement strand
GATTTTGCCAGATCGAGAAAACTTTGATTGTTCGCCGCTAAAGCCTGGGCTGATAGTGCCTGAAAATTCTTTTCCAGTTGCTGACGGTTTTCTTCTATTAACTGAATTTTTTCCCGATGGCTGCGCTGTTCAGATTCTGCGTGAGCTTCAGCTGTCGCCAATTTTTGGAGTAATTGCTCACGATCATGCTGCTCTTTCTGAGTATGTTGTCTCAGTTGACCAGCAGCCTGCAGGCGGGCAAAGAGCCAGCCGAAGATCAGGCCGAAGGCCAATGTTGAGATGCAAATGAGCCAGAGGTTGTCAGTAAGAGGCATATGGGGTCCTTGTTGGGAATATCTCTGAAATTATTCAGCTAACGATAGCAGAGGGGCCACTAATCGACAAGTGTACAGGCTTTTGAGGGGCGGGAAAGTTGAGCCTGACGTTTGTTCTTGGACGAAGGTACGATAGAATTGTACGCACCATTTGCGCATGTGATCTTTAACATTATCAGAACAGGATGAAGATTATGGTATCGACTGATCTTTCTCGACTGATGAAGAACACCCGTCACAGGATCTTTGCCGCTGCAGATCAACATAAATGTGTCAGTGAATTGCTGATAGTGTTGAGAGACATTCATCGCGCTGCTGAAGAAATGTTAGATCAGCAGGATAAATATGAGCGAAGTCTGATTGCGTGTCATGCTGGCTGTGATCATTGCTGTGTTGTTAATGTTTCGATTTCTTTTGTCGAGGGGATTGCGATAACTGATTTTCTGAATCAGGTCAGCCAATCGGATCGTTTGAAAATGGTAGAGCGATTGGATCAACTTTGGAGTCGAATCCGTGGATTAGATGATGAAGAGAGGCTGGCACTGAGGAATCGATGCGCTTTTCTTGGCGATAATGGACTGTGTCAAATTTATCCCAGCCGGCCACTTTTTTGTCGAAGTGTGACGTCGACTGATCCAGAGGCATGTCAAACGGCTGTTTGTTGTAAGTTACAGGGTGAAACCTCGACCATATTGATGAATCAGTATCAGCAGTTCCTGTATGAAGGTTTATACTCTGCTGTTTCTGATGGTCTTAATCAAGCAGGGCTGGATGGTCGTAGTTTTCAAATGACCGGATTGGTCCGTTATTTACTGAATCATTCCGGGAGAAGCGAGACAGTGTTGCGATCAGGTGAATTATCTTGGCAAGACCTGTACGCTTGACTTCTTGTCGTGAGAAGTGTCGATGAAGATATCATTGTTCTAAGTTAAATATCGCTTCGAAAATGAATATGTGACTAAATGAGTCATTTATTTGCCCGTGTTTTTGTCGCTTTTGTTGAAAAATATTCTTGACCAATATACTATTAAACTGATACTTGATAATAGTTATCAAAATCAATTCGCCATGGAGTTTAACCAATGTATAAAATCAGTTTTTTAGCCGTAATATTTTCTCTACTTTTCATCCCTCTTTTTACTCGTCCAGTCATAGCAGATGAATTGGTTGTTTATTCTGCCCGTAAGGAACATTTAATCAAACCTCTCTTTGATGCTTATACGAAAGAGACAGGGACTAACATTTCTTATGTCACTGATAAGGCGGGTCCTTTGCTTCAGAGATTGAAAGCTGAGGGCAAAAATACACGTGCAGATCTTTTGATGACTGTAGATGCCGGAAACTTGTGGCATGCCGGTCAGCAGGACGTACTGCAATCTATTGATTCAACAGTGTTGCAGACCAATGTTCCCGCGTCACTGCGTGATCCTGATAATCGTTGGTTTGGGTTGTCTTTGCGGGCAAGAACCATCGTTTATAGCACCGAGCGTGTTGATAAAGAAGAATTGACCACCTATGAAGCATTAGGCGACGAAGCTTGGAAGGATCGTTTGCTTCTCAGGACTTCTAAGAAGGTTTACAACCAGTCTCTTGTCGCTATGCTAATTGCTGAGCATGGAGAGTCTAGCGCTGAGCAGATTGTTCAGTCCTGGGTTGGGAATCTGGCAGCACCTCCTTTTTCAAATGACACTAAAGTGATGGAAGCAATCCTTGCAGGCCAAGGTGATGCCGGAGTCGTCAATACTTATTATTTTGGCCGTCTGTTGAAAAAAAATCCTGACCTGAAGTTGGCCCTTTACTGGCCGAATCAGAACAGTACCGGTGTTCATGTTAACGTTTCGGGGGCCGGAGTAACGAAGTATGCTAAAAATCGAGAAGCGGCTGTTAAATTTCTCGAATGGCTCTCATCTGTTGATGCTCAAAATCTTTTTGCCGATGCAAATATGGAATATCCTGTGAACCAGAAAGTGGAGGCTCATCAGTTTGTGAAGAACTGGGGACCTTTCAAAGCAAGCGAGTTGAATCTCTCTAACGCTGGACAACTCCAATCTACGGCCATCAAATTGATGGACCGCGCTGGTTATCGTTAGGTTTCTGGGGCTCTCCTAAATGACCAATAAATTATATCAGCGTGCTGAAGCCTCCTTGCGGGGCTTCAGTCATTTAATGAGACCTCCGAGTAGTTGGCAGGTGTTGACGTTTGTGGTTGCTTTTCTTGTCATGGTACCGCTTTCTGTTCTCTTCTTAGCCTGGTTGAATCCAGCTTGGGACATATGGGAACACCTGTGGCAAACATTGCTCAGCCAATTACTGATCAACACTTTCAAACTGGTTTTCGGTGTGTCCGTAGGAACATTGATTCTTGGTGTCAGCCTTGCTTGGTTGACAGGGGCGTGTGATTTTCCTGGCCGAAAACAATTTTCATGGTTATTACTGCTTCCACTGGCTATGCCGACATATGTTCTTGCGTTTGTTTTTCTCGGCCTATTTGACTTCTCTGGCCCCATTCAATCTCAGTTACGGGGGTGGTTTGGGCGTGGAATCTGGTTTCCAGATGTCCGGTCGACGGCTGGTGTCGTCCTTGTCATGTCCTTAGCTCTTTACCCTTACGTTTACCTCCTTTCTCGAAATGCCTTCAGTACGCAGGGAAAGCGTGCATTGGAAGCAGCTGAAAGTCTTGGTTGCGGTAAGTGGGAGGGATTTTTTCGCGTTGTTCTTCCCATGGCACGCCCTTGGATCGCTGGTGGTGCGACGCTAGTATTGATGGAAGCATTAGCCGATTTCGGAGCGGTGTCGATTTTTAACTACGATACTTTTACCACGGCGATCTACAAAGCCTGGTTTGGCTTCTTTTCTTTATCTGCTGCTGCCCAGTTGTCAACCTTTCTGGTCGCTCTGGTTTTTATTCTGATTGTTCTTGAACAGCGCCTACGAAAGCGAATGCGCTTTACGCAGAGTCGAATAACACCAAAGGCCGAGCGCATCATGCTTGTAGGCAGTAAAAAATGGTTGGCTTCTGGTTATTGTATGTTTGTTCTTCTGATTTCCTTTCTACTGCCAGCACTACAGCTTCTCAGTTGGTCTTTAAATGTCTTTAGTGAAGAATTTGATGGACGATATTTAGGTCTTCTTACCCGCTCTCTGACTCTTGGATTGAGCTCTGCCTTACTGATAGTTACGGTTGCTGTGTTGCTAGCTTACGCTGGTCGGCGTCATTCTGATCGTCTGACACAAAGTCTGATCCGTCTTGCCACCCTTGGTTATGCATTGCCGGGAACTGTTTTAGCTGTTGGAATTTTTATTCCCCTGGCAACGCTCGATAATTTTTTTATCGACTCTGCCCGCAGTTACTTTCACCTCGAGTTACCGCAACTTCTTCAGGGGACTGTTCTTATTATGTTGGTTGCTTATCTTATCCGGTTTATGGCTGCAGGCTTCAAGTCGATTGATAGTGCCATGCATCGCGTCACCAACAATATTGATGAAGCATCGCGGTTGATGGGGTTGCGAGGTGTTAAATTGATAGCGAAAGTTCATTTGCCAATTCTTAAAGGTGGTATTTTTACTGCTTTAACCTTGGTGTTTGTCGATGTCATGAAGGAGATGCCAATTACTTTAATGACACGTCCGTTCGGGTGGGACACTTTAGCTGTTAAAATTTTTGAACTCACTTCTGAAGGTGAATGGGAACGAGCAGCATTACCTGCTTTGACTCTGTTGTTGTCCGGTTTGATCCCGATTGTTCTTCTTATGCGCGGCACTGAAAAGGGCTCCTGATTATGGAAACTGTTACTCCTGTTCTCGAATTGAGTCACATCTCTCAGGCTTATGGGAAACAATTGGTTGTGAAAGACTTATCCCTTTCATTGCAGCAAGGTGAGATTGGTTGTTTGCTGGGATCTAGTGGTTGTGGGAAAACGACTGTATTGCGGATAATTGCCGGCTTTGAACCCTTACTTGATGGGGTTGTGACGATTTCAGGTGAAGTCGTCAGTGAAGCCAATTTTTCAAAAGCACCAGCAACACGAGAAATAGGCATGGTCTTTCAGGATTATGCCTTGTTTCCGCATCTAACAATCTTTGATAATGTTGCCTTTGGTTTAAGATCCACAGGTAAGGCGGAACAGCTTCGCAGGGTTAATGAAGTGTTAGAACTGGTTGGATTAAATGCCGAGTACAATAAATATCCACACGAAATCTCAGGCGGTCAGCAGCAGCGGGTCGCACTTGCCCGGGCACTTGCACCAAAACCGCAATTATTATTAATGGATGAACCATTTTCAAACCTTGATGTTGCTTTGCGCGAAAGGCTGTCTCTGGAAGTTCGCGATATTTTAAAAGAGTATGGTGCCACAGCTTTGTTTGTGACCCACAATCAGAACGAAGCCTTTGCTGTGGCAGATCGAATTGGTGTGATGCATAACGGTGAAATTCTTCAGTGGGATAACGCACATCGTCTCTATCATCAGCCGGTTAGCCCCCAGATTGCGAAGTTTGTTGGTGAAGGGACTTTAATCTCAGGGGTTGTTAAAGAAAACAACCAGGTTCAAACGGGGTTGGGGACATTTTCCGGAGCTTTTGATCCAAGATTGCAGGAGAATACCGTCGTTCAACTTTTAATACGGCCAGAAGATATTGTTCATGATGATGACAGCCCTGTTCAGGCAAAAGTCCTGCGGCGTAGTTTTCGTGGTGCCAGTATCTTATATCACTTGCTGTTAGATGGAGGAGACCAGGTGCAGGCTTTGGTTCCGAGCCATTGCGACCATCAACCTGGAGAAAAAATCGGAATACAGCCGGATGTCCGTCACTTGGTCTTCTTTCCCTTCTAGAAGCGTGAGCCGTGCTTTTTGTTAATAGAAAATGTAAATGTGTTTTTAGAAGTAAAACTCTTTGAAAAAATAAATCAGCCCTATGATTGAGACAATCAAACTCAAGATAATTGTAGCGTGGACATGGTCTTTTTTGCGTTTCAGGCGTTTGCTGTTGATGGCCAGACCGATGACGCTTGCCAGGCAACTTATTCCTAACATCAGACCAATATAGCCGACTAAATCATGATTCCAGGTTTGTCTCAATTGTAGATTGTAGTAGCGGTCAAAAAAGGTCTCAAGCTCAGGTTTTGCAATTGCAGCGATGGTCAGGGCCGCAGCCAGAGAGATGACGGCAGCGGCATTAAATCCAGCCAGAAGTTGGAGTAACAGGTCTGGTCGTTTACGGCGATTGTTAAGTCTCAAGCTCATATCTTTCGTATGCTCGGGCTATCAGGTTCGCAAAGTTTATGCTAATATTACAGTGGTACTTCAGCAAATTTTGAAACAGGGACTCATGGAAAATTCAGACTCAAATACCGGAAATCAAAGTAAAGTTCAGGTCAAAACTAAAGAAAAGGTCGCAACTCCAGCCCTTTTCACGGTTCTGATGCATAATGATGATTATACCACGATGGAATTCGTTGTAGAGGTGTTGCAGGATATTTTTCGTAAGTCTCCAACGGATGCAGAAAGAATCATGTTGACGATTCACTTTCAGGGAGTCGGACATTGTGGGGTTTTCCCCTACGCGATCGCGGAAAGTAAGGTTGATCAAGCGCGTTTAAAAGCGCGTAAAGCTGGTTTCCCTTTGCGGTGTTCACTCGAAGAGGCATAGACGGTGGCTGAAATGTTTAATCAAGATGTCCAGGTAGCATTTACTTTAGCGGTGCGCGAAGCTCAAAGAAGACGTCATGAATATCTGACGACCGAGCACGTGCTTTACGCTCTTCTGTTTGAAGGTATCGGTCAGCAGATTCTGATGGCTTGTGGTGGTGATATCGAAGAGATGAAGGAGCAGATTGAGAGTTTCTTTGATATGCACCTTGAACTGTTGCCCGAAGATGCAGACGAAGAGGAAGTCCCGCGTCAGACGTTGGCTTTGCAGAAGATGTTGCAGCGAACGGTTCTCCACATGCAGTCTTCTCAACAGTCTGAAGTTGGAGTGGGCGATTTACTGGCTGCAATTCTTGAAGAAGAAAATTCCCATGCATGTTTCTTTTTACAGAATCAGGGAATTGAGCGTGTTGACCTGCTTGATTATATCTCTCATGTTCAGCCGACGGCAGAGGGGGGCAATAGCGAAAAAGGCGACCAGCCTGCTCAGAAGCCGTCACCTGGGGATCAGGGAAAAACAAAGCAGAAGCCGGCTGATCCGCTAAAGGCTTTTACTATCGATTTGATTGCCCGTGCGAATGAAGGGAAAATTGACCCATTAATCGGACGTGATCAGGAATTGGAGCGGACAATTCTTATTCTTTGCCGGAGGCGTAAGAATAATCCAATTTTCGTCGGTGAACCAGGAGTTGGCAAGACTGCCATGGCAGAAGGTTTGGCATTGCGGGTCGCAGAGGGGACGATCCCCGATTTACTCCAAGGGAGCGAGCTCTACACACTTGATATGGGGGCTTTGCTGGCGGGTACAAAATTCCGTGGTGACTTTGAAGAGCGTCTTAAAGCTGTTGTGGCGGCTCTGCAAAAACGGGAAAAGGCGATTCTTTTTATCGATGAAATCCACACGATCGTCGGTGCCGGAGCGACCAGTGGAGGATCTCTGGATGCTTCCAATATTCTGAAGCCTGCCCTCGGATCTGGTGAGTTGCGTTGTATTGGTTCGACCACATATGAGGAATATCGCAATCTTTTTGACAAGGATCGGGCTCTGTCCAGACGTTTCCAGAAAATTGATTTGCATGAACCTGATAGCGATGAAACGTTAGAAATCCTACGAGGCTTATGTCCCCGCTACGAAGAGCACCATCACGTGACCTATGGGGAGGAGGCATTGACCTCTGCGGTTCAGTTGGCGGTTAAGCATTTGCCTCAACGGCATCTGCCAGACAAAGCCATTGACGTTATCGACGAAGCAGGTGCTCAACATCGTCTGGATGGTCATCCCAAAAAGCCGATTGGTGTTGCGGAAATTGAGCGCGTGGTTGCGCGTATGGCACGGGTTCCGATCCGGACCGTGACGGGGAGTGATCGTCAGCGGTTACGTTACCTCGAGCGTGATCTGAAGCAGGTTGTCTTTGGTCAGAATCATGCGATTGAAAGTTTGGTGAAGTCGATACATCGTTCACGGGCAGGCTTGGGGCATCCCGACAAGCCGGTTGGTTCTCTTCTCTTTACTGGTCCAACAGGTGTTGGTAAAACTGAAGTTGCGAAACAGTTGGCCAGTCAACTGGGAATCAAATTTTTACGCTTTGACATGAGCGAGTATATGGAAAAACACTCCGTTGCTCGTTTAATCGGTGCTCCTCCTGGTTATGTTGGGTTTGATCAAGGTGGTTTGTTAACTGAAGAAGTGAATAAAAATCCTTGGTCGGTGCTGCTTCTGGATGAGATCGAAAAAGCCCATCCCGATCTGTTTAATATATTGCTACAGGTTATGGATCACGGAACTTTGACCGACAATAATGGCAAGGAAACCGATTTCCGCAATGTTATACTGATTATGACCAGTAATGTTGGTGGTCGTGATATGAATATCTTGCCGATTGGTTTTGGTGACAGGGGTGGTGTGCCACCTAAAAATGCATTGGAAAAAGCGTTTTCACCCGAATTTCGCAATCGTCTTGACGCTGTCATCAATTTTAATTCGCTTGATCAGACTGTCATGCTTCAGGTTGTTGATAAGTTTCTCAAGGAATTGGGAGAACAGTTAGCTGAGCGTGATGTCGCCCTGAAAGTTTCAGTGTCAGCCCGTAAGGAACTGGCTAAGCGTGGCTATGACCCTCTCTTTGGGGCGCGGCCTCTTGGGCGCCTGATTCAGTCTGAACTGAGTGATCCTTTGGCTGAAAAAATACTATTTGGTGAATTGCGCGAAGGTGGGGAAGTGCGTGTGGGCTTCTCTGCGAACCAACTGACTTTTCGCTACCAATAACAGATAATGACCTGCTACCGCTTGGATGATGACCTCTGGTTTCCGCCTGTTGAGGAATCGGAGGACTGTGGTCTTCTGGCGGTTGGCGGCGATTTATCCCCTGAACGGCTGTTGATGGCGTACAGCTTGGGGATTTTCCCTTGGTACAACCCTGGTGACCCTATTCTCTGGTGGTCTCCTGATCCTCGCTGTGTTCTTTTTCCTGAGAACATTCATAGATCACGTTCCCTTAAACGCTTCATGACGAAATCGTCTTACCGCATCAGCTTTGATGAAAACTTTGCTGCGGTGATCTATTGGTGCAGGGGCTTACGCGCTGGGTTGGATGGGAGTGGAACCTGGATTACTCCTGAAATGAGGAGCGCTTACATACGCCTTCATGATCTTGGTTTCGCTCATTCTGTTGAATGTTGGGATGGGGATCAGCTTGTTGGTGGTCTTTATGGTGTCGCGATCGGTCGGTGTTTTTTTGGTGAGTCGATGTTCAGTCGCCAGACTAATGCTTCGAAAGTGGTGCTCGTCCATTTGATGGAGCATCTGAAAGAGAAAGGTTACCTGCTGCTCGATTGTCAGCAGACGACAGATCACCTTCTCAGCATGGGAGCGGAGGAAATATCTCGCGATCATTTTAGTGATTTATTATCTGAGGCGGAACTTCCTCCACATGGTCCTCTGGTGAGCTATTTTTGAACTTATTTTCATATTGGGTGCTGCTTCGATGACACTGATGCTTGCTATTGTCAAACCCGATAGATATCAATGTCATCGAACCGCCTGTAAGTTTGATGGTATCCCGTCTCTAAAAGGTAATGACCTGGTATCCTTCTTTGATGAAGTTTGAAATATAATCACCGACATAAATAATGTTTGCACCTTTTTCCTCTAATGTTGCTGTGATTCCCATGTCGTCAGCAACAAATTTACAATAGGCTGCACTGTTGTTCTGGAGGAGTTCAAAGGTTTCAGGGTGCTCTAACATCAAGCGTTCGCTTTCGCCAAAAATGACAAACTGGACATCATCAACCCAACCATGCTTTCTGGCGTTGGTCCCATAGATAATCCCGGGTTGCAGCTTCTCCATCTCTCCTGATGCTAACCAAATCAGAACTTTTGCCATACTGTACGTCCTTTCTGTCAGATGATCCCGCCGGGGATGATCCTGGGCTCTTGGGGTTAAAATGATTTGACCAGAGATAGAAACTCACGGGTTCGTTCACTTTTGGGATCACTAAAGATCTGCTCAGGAGGACCTTCCTCTTCGATAAGGCCTTTGTCGATGAAAATCGCCCGATCTGCAACCTCTTTAGCAAAACCCATTTCATGAGTCACAACAATCATTGTCATCCCCTCATGGGCGAGCTGTTTCATGACATTCAGGACCTCGCCGACCAATTCAGGGTCAAGCGCACTGGTCGGTTCGTCAAACAGCATCACTTTCGGTTTAAGCGAGAGGGCCCGTGCAATAGCAACGCGCTGCTTCTGACCACCAGAGAGTGTGTCGGGATAAACCTGGGCTTTATCATTGAGGCCAACTTTATCGAGGAGTTCCATTCCCCATTGGTCAGCAGCCGATTTATTCATCCCCCGGACTTTTCGAGGTCCTAAGGTCACGTTTTGTAAGATCGTCATGTGAGGAAACAGATTGAACTGCTGGAACACCATTCCTGTTTCCGTTCTCAGCTCATTGATATCGACCCCACGGTCGTTAATATCCTGTCCATCGACAATCAGTTGCCCGGAACTTGTTTCTTCCAGTTTGTTGATACAGCGCAGCAGGGTACTTTTCCCTGATCCACTGGCACCGATGATGACAATGACTTCTCCGGTTCTGACCTCCAGATCGACACCTTTTAAGACCTCCAGATCACCAAAATTTTTATGTAGTTGATGAATTGAGACAATTGTTTCACCAAAACTTTTTTTCTGAGTCGTCGTCTCTAGGTTCATTTTGTCAATCCCAGTTTGGCTTCAGAGTAATTGAGAATTTTGCTCAGCGTCAAGGTAATGGCCAGATAGATCATAGCGACGGCCATCCAGACTTCAAAGGCTCTGAAGTTGACAGCGATGATTTCCTG
>Ga0193952_1001148_pt1 | contig 10306 bp, 8 predicted proteins | sample BB_3_MG_FD_140368 | JGI IMG/M metagenome (GOLD analysis project Ga0193952, IMG submission 140368) | Microbial mat bacterial communities from the Broadkill River, Lewes, Delaware, United States - BB_3_MG | ecosystem: Environmental > Aquatic > Freshwater > River > Microbial mats | place: USA... | reverse complement strand
CTTATCTTCTAAATCAAATTTTATAGTTTGTGCATCAATCCAGCCAAGACCTTTTTCTTTTCCTTCTTCACTTGAGTTTGTCAAAAGTTGCATTCCAAGACAAATACCTAAAATAGGCTTTTTATTTTCTAGCACCTCTTTTTCTAAAGTTTCAAAAAATGATGCATTTTTAAGACTGTTTATGCCATGATCAAAAGAACCAACACCTGGTAAAAGATATTTATCAGCATTTTTTATAATTTCTATATCTGATGTAATAATTGATTCAACTCCTACTTTTTTAAACATATTATAAATAGATTTTAGATTTCCTATTCCATAGTCAAGTATTGCTATCATTTTTTACCTTATGAATAATTTGATATTTTTCTACCAAGTAGTTTTGATACAAAATTTTGGATTTTTTTCATTCTATTATATTTTTCAGTCATATTTGGAAAATCACTATATTTATGTGATGGCATTTGAAGGATTTGTTCAAACTCTGCATCACTTACTCCAAGTTTTTTTGCTATATATTCTTTATCATCTTTAAGCTCTTTATCTTCATATAAAGGCTTTTCTAGTTCTTTTAGTGCTTCATTTCTAGTCATTTGTTCTGCCACAATAAGACTAGCTAAATGAGGTTTTCTTTTGTCATAGCCAAACTTCATAGGCAACCAATAATTTTGAAAGAATTTTGTAAATACAGACTCACCATGTTTTCTAGCATATTCTTTGTATCCTACTTTGTCTTTTAGCTCTTGTAATGCTTCACTTTTTATATATGGCATAAAGTTTAGAGGTCTTATAGTCTTCATTTTTTTAACAAATGGATAATAAAAATACAGTTCATAAAATCCTATTGTTTTATAATTTTTTAATTTCTTAGTTCCAAATTTATTATGTATTGAATGAAGATTATCTGCATCCATCGCACTCCAGTGCCAAGCTTTTGGAAATATACTCTCTGTTGCAAGATTTCCTCCACTGATTACATATTTTACTCCATGTTTTGTAGCAAAATGATAAAGGGAAGAGAAATATGCATGGTCTTGAGGTACATCTTGATTTGCAATAGCTGATTTAAGATAAGCTAACTGTAAATCTTTCATTTCTTCCCAATCAATAACAATTGTATGTAAATGCCATCCACAATAGTTCACTATATTTTCAATATTTTGTACTGCTAACTCACTATTCCATCCACCATCTACATGAACTACAAGTGGTCTTATGCCTGCTTCATAAAGTTTAAGAGCCAGATAAGAGCTGTCTACTCCTCCACTTAACCCTAATATACAATCATAATCTTTGTTAGCATTTTCTTTTTTCATCTTTTCATAGATTGATTGAAGTTTTTTAGTACCTTGCTCATTTGGAAACCATCTTTTTGATGTAACTTCGTCAAACTCTCTACAGTGATTACAAATTCCATTCTTATCAAAATTGATTTCTGGATCTGTTGTATCCATCACACATCTTGTACATATTTGATAATCTTTATTTTCCATTCAAAACCCTTTTATATTCATTTATCATTTTTATTTCTTGTTTTTCCCAAGAGTTTTCTTCTGCACATCTTCTAGCATTTAGTTTCATTTGTTTTATATCGGATTGTAGTATCTTATCTATTGCGTTATTCATAGAGTTTACTTTATCATCTTCAACAATTATCCCCATATCATATTTTTCTACCAATTCTCTCATCTCTTTCATATTTGAGACTATGACTGGAAGTCCTGCCATCGCATATTCAAAAAGTTTATTTGGTAAACAATAATAATAAGACAAGCAAGTATTTTCAATAAATGAAATGCCAATATCGGCAGATGATGTATAGTCTAGTACGATTTCTGGGGCAACTGCTGGATGGAAAAATATATTATTTTTCTCTTTACTTGCTATTTTTATATCTTCTTCCAGTTGTCCATATCCCATAAAAACGATTACTACTTTATCATCATCTCTTTTTTTAAAAGTCTCTAAAAGTAAATCAACACCTCTACCTTTTGAGAGTCCTCCTTGATAAAGCACTATGATTGAGTCATCTTTAATGCTCAAGTTTTCTCTAAAGTGATTTGTTTTTTTATTATCTATTAATCTTGGAGCATTTTTTACTACAACTGGTCTTTGAATTTCATACTCTTTTGCATACCAATCGGCTATATTTTCACTCACTACAAAAATCAAATCACACTTTTTTATTAAACTCTTTTCCATAAATTTTGCAAGTTTTTTTCTCAATCCTTTAGAGCCATTTGTTTCCGTTTCAAGTTCATGTGTATCGTAAACAAGTTTAGCTTTAAAGAGGTACTTTAAAAAAATACCAAAAGGTAAAAGTGCAATAGCATGAATATTTATCATTTTTATTTCTTTTTTTCTATAAAAAAGTGTTACTCTGTATATAAACTCAAAGTACTTTAATACCTGAACAAATAAATTCTTACTGAGTTTTCTACTACTAAGCTTGAATCTATTTAGTATTAGATTATCTTTATAGATTTTTTCTTCTTCCAAATCATCAGCATGCAAAGATGCTATATAAACTTTTGAAGCAATATTATGATTTAAAATAGAATTTGTCTCTTTTAAAACTCTGCTTTCATTTCTAAATTCAGTTAGTGATATATGTAAATTATTCAAATACTTTTACCTTTCTATTTTTAAATACTATTGGGGGGAAAATTAGTCCAAGTAAAAACCACATTGGAACATATGTAATAAATACTCCAAATGATGCTATGGCAAATATTCCTATAAAAACTATAATACCGTATAATGCAAATAAATTATTTACATAAATATTTCTTTGATTGTTTAACTTTTCTTTGATAGCAATAAAAAGATATATAAAAAAGAGCATAAACCCAACTATCCCTAAATGTGTAAGAAGAGTCCCTATGAAACTATGAGTGTAAGTTCCTTCTCCCGTAGTTAAAATATCAACTGCCATATTTCCAAATATTGGATTATACTCAAATTGTATTGAAAAGTTATCCCACAAAGCTAATCTACTACTTACAGAACTCATTTCGCCTGAACCAAAACCAAATATTCTAAACTGATCCAAATCTATATCAAAGAAGTTTATCAATCCTACAAGTAAAACTAATACTATAACAACTGATACAAATATCGAGCCAAAAAGTTTAGAACCTAGCTTGCTCAAAAAGATTTTTTTAATATTGAGCTTTATCTGAGATAGTAAGTTTTCTGATTTTGTAAAGTTAATAAAAATATAAAATATAGTAGTAGCGAATAATAATCCACCTAGATTTACCAAAGTATTGTTTGAGCCTACCATTTGAGAAAGTAGCATACCTCCAATAGTAAGTAAGCAATAAAGCCCAAACAGTACAAAAGTCATCAAATTAACCAACTTGCTTTTTTTGGCATATTTATTTACAAAAAGAAAAAATGCAGTCATAAATGAATAGATAAAAAAAATTATAACTAAAAATGCCCCTGCTCTTTGATACATCCCATCCAAATCAGCTATTAAAAATAAATCTTCTCTAATATTTGCTGCAAGAGTCCTAAAAGTATCTATAAATAGTACAAAAAAGAAAATAGAAAAAGCTATGTAGAAAAAGTTAAACATATTTAAAAACTGATTTGAATTTAATATTTTCTCTTTAATATAGAGTAAATTAATTGAAACTAAGCTACCAAGGATATAAAAAAGAATTATTCCACCACTAGTTGCCACAATTAAAGCTTTTAAATCATCTGGACGATTGAGTGTAATATTGACAATAAAATATGTAAAAAATAGTATTAAAAAGAAAAATGATTTTTTGATATAAATATTTTTTTTTAAAACTATTTCTAATACAAGTAAAAAAACACCAATAATAATTGATAAGGTAAGTATTGATAAAGCGGGTGAACCTTCACCTATAAGCTTAATATTTGTAAACAGATATAGCAACAATGAACTAATCATAATAAAAAAAAGAATAAATTTAGATAAAACTAACAACTGAAATCCTAAATTAGTTTTTTAATTTTTTCTTCAAATTACTAAAGAAAATATCTTTTTTGTAATCCGATGGATAATCTAAAAAAGTTTTATTTGGCTGCTGCATAATAGTTTCAAATTCTTCTATAGATATACCCAATTTTTTAGATATAAATTCTTTATCTTCTTGCAAATCCATTTCATTGTATATCTCTTGTTTTAACTCTTTTAATGCTTCATCTCTTGTCATTTGGCCAGAAACTATTAAGCTTGATAAATGAGCTTTTCTTTTGTCATATCCAAACTTTTTAGGTAACCAATATGCTTGAAAAAATTTTGTAAATTTACTCTCATGATGCTTACCACCATAATCTCTCCAATTAAGTTCTTGCATAATAATCTTTTTTGCATCATCTTTATCATAAGGTAAGAGGTCTAGTGGTCTAACTACTTTAAATTTTCTAATATATGGATAATATATTTTTCTCTTAAAAAATGAAAAAGTTTTATATTTTTTAAGTTTTATATTTCCAAACTTTTTGTGAACTGCTTTTAGTAAAGTTCCATCACTAGCACTATACCCCCAAGAAGATGGAAGAATAGATTCTGTAGCTAAATTTCCACCCGTTAAAAAATACTTAATATTATTTTTAACACTCACATCATATAAAGTAGCAAAAAAAGCATGATCTTGTGGCACATCTTGATTTGCCAATTGAGATTTAAAAAAAGCCAATTGTAAATCTTGCATTTCTTCCCAAGGAACAACTCCTGTATATAAATCAATCCCTAGTATTTTTACTATATTTTCAATATTATGTACAGCTAATTCGCTATTCCATCCACCATCTATATGAATAGCCAAAATTCTAAGTTCAGGATAAAGTTTTCTTAAAATATATGCTAAATAACTACTATCAACTCCTCCACTTAATCCAATGACACAATCATATTTTTTATTTTTACCATCTATTTTTATTTGATTTATAATAGCATCTAACTTTTTTTTACCTTCTTCATTTGGAAACCAATTTTTTTTAAGTTGATTTTCAAATTTAAGACAATGATTACAAACTCCATTTTCATCAAAATAAATTTCAGGATCAGTTGTGTCCATAATACAATTTGTACAAATTTGATAATCTTTTTCTTTCATTATTTTTCCTTATTTATTTTAATGTGAATTTGTATGATAGCATGAGTTCAATAAAATATTTAATACTGTAAAAGGTCGTAAATATATATAAAGAGCATTCTATGCTGTTAAAAATTTTATATCCAATTATAAAAGAACAAAATACTGAAATAACTAAATAAATTTGTAAAATTAAATCATATTGCTGTTTTTGTGCAATCATAAACATATTACTTAACGGACTAGTAATAAATTGAAAATAAAACAATATTGTTAGTATTTGAGCATATTCTCCTGCTTTATACCATTCTTTTCCAAATACAAAACCAAATAGTTCAGGTGAAATAAAATAAAATAAAATAAAAGGTATAGTAGAAATTATTACAAGTTTTTTCAAAGTATTTAAAAATAACTTTCTACAGGTACCATTTTCATTCAACTGCTTTGCAGCTTCTTGTCTAAATACATTACCGATAGAACTTCCAATTATTCCAAGTGGCACTTTTACAATTCTTTGAGAAAGAGAAAATAATCCCAATATATATGAACCAAAAAAAGAACTTATCATAAAAACTGGTAATTGAGCAGATAGGTTTTCTAAAAAACCAGAAGCAATCATAAATTTAGGGAATTTTATATATCTTTTAGAAAGTATATATAATCTATATTTATTAAAACTAAAACCTATAAAAGTATTTTTTGTTTTAAAAATAAGATAAAAAAATGAAATAATATTTCCTAAAAATGTACCTAAAATTAGTCCACCTTTTAAATTCGTAATCAATCCAAGTACAATATTTGTCATTCCTTGTGTTGAACTTTGTAAGATTTGATTTGAAGAGAGTAATTTATAATTTTTATTTCTGTTGTTATAGTAATATAATATAGAAACTGTTGAAATGATAAAAATATTTATTGGTGCAAGAAATAACCAATATCTTATATCATTATTTTTTAGTAAATTTATTATTTGTTCTGTAAAAACTAAAGTTATTATGAACAATACTAACGAAACTATAAAACTTATACTTATTGATAATAAAACTAAACTTTTTGCATCTTTTTCATTCTTAGGTATTAATATAGACAATTCATATTTTCCTGCAACAACAGATGAAAAAAGCATTATAATACTTAAATACAATGCAAACACACCAAAATCTTCAGGTGTATATATACGAGTAAGTATTGGACTTATAGCTATTGGAATTGCTTGAGCTATTGTAGTGCCTGTCATAAGAGTGAGAACATTTCGGCTAAATTCTGATTTGGGTTTTAATCTATTTATCATTAAAAAAGTCCATTTTCAATTAGTACTATTTTTGAGTCATAATCTTTTTTAAAATATTTATTTACATCCATATATACAATATACTTTCCATTTGTATTTGTTGGATATATAGGATTCATTTCATGATCATCTGAATAATTAAAAATATCAAAGAAAGAAGTCTTTGAGTATTCTGAATTATTATTAAAAGATACTAACTTTGATTTATCTTTATATTCTATACCTAAAAGAAAATTATTTGTATTATTAGGATTTATCCTTATGCCTGTTGGATAAACAAAAGAACTTATATTTGATAAAAATTCTATTTTAATCTTTCCTTTTTTATCAAAAGTTATTACATTTGCTTTATTATCATCCCATCCTTCATTAGAGAAAGGTGCATGTTCCACATAAGCTATAATTGGATTATAATTTTCATCATATTTCAAATCCCAAATTACATTCTCTCTTCCTAAATTTGTTTCTACAATAGGATTTGCTCTTTCTTTAGTAAGAGGTAAATCTACTAATTCATCTCTATTGTTAGTTTGATACCAACTATTTCCATAATCATTACTTCTTAATAAATAAATATTTTTATGCCCAATATTTGGTTCTTTACTTCTATATGAAGTAAAAGATATTGTTATATATTTATCTTCTATTAAAACTGGTGCAGCATAGATATACTCTTCAGCTCCAAAATCAATTAATATTTTAGGTTCACTCCAAGTATTTGCTCCATCAGTAGATACTCTATATACATAAGAACGATTATTTGACGATTGAACAGTATAAAATACAAATATTTTTCCATCAGATGTCTCACCTATACTATTATAAGTAGTTCTTCTGTTATCAAAATTTTTTACATCTTCCCACTCTTCTATATTTTCTTTTTGTTTACTTTTTGAGAAATACATTTCTGTAGAATGCCAAGAATAAAAAGATATAATTTTTCCTTTCTCTTTTCCATTTTGAATAACCCAAATAGATGGTGCACCATGGTCATCTAATTTAGAATAAGAAAAAATAGATTTAGATTGATTAGTGTTTTTACCAAATTTTCCTATTTTTACATTTTTATCAAGTCCTAAATAAGAATAATATAAGTAGTCATTATAATACACAGCAGAAGGTTGATTATACCAAAGCATGACCCCCCCCATCCAATATATATTTTTTCTTCATTATAGAATTAAAATTAATAAAAGAAGCTATTATTAATATAAATAAATAAAATAAAATAATTATATTTAAGAACTTATTATTTATCATTAATAACTCTTTTTATAAAATATTCAGCTTGTAAAATACTACCATCTAAACTATGATGATCATCATCTGCATATAGCATCTTTCCATCTTTAATAGCATAACAATATTTATCATCACAATATATATCTTTTGGGTCAAGGATATTTATATTTTTATAGTTTTTAGATAAATCGTAAATAAAATCTCTATATTCACCTGCTCTATTCAAATATGAATCTAAAGTCAATCTACAGTTATTTGGAAACAAGTCAAAAGGTCTTATCATACAATTTTTTGGTGAAAACCCAAGTTCTGGATTTTCCATAAGATAATAAAAGTTTACTTTTTTATTATTCTCAAAATATGAAAAAGTCTTTTCTACTACCTCAAAGAAATTTTGTTTTTGATTGTAATTATTTTGATTCACAAAAAACTCTTCATAATGATAATTCCAAGGCTTTCCACCATCATCAACTACACCAAAACCTATGTCATACATATAGCCCATTCTTGTTGTCAAAATTACTTTTTGAATATCTAATTGACTATTTATTAACTCATAAGTTGTATCTATCTTTTTCTTGCATTGGTTTAAATCATTGATGTTTTTACCCATTGCACCCTCTAAATATGTAGGACAAGAAGAATTTGCTAAAAGTATAGTTTCATAACCATATTTTTTAAACTCTTCTGCAAATCCATAATAGGAAGTATGGGCATGACTATCACCTATAACTAAAATATATTTCTTAGTCATATCATCTGAAGTTGATTTTATATAGTCATTTATTGGTTTATAGCCTAAAACTTTAGTTGTTAAAGATACTCCTAAATCATTTTGAGCAGGAGTTCTTATAAACTGTTTTTCAAAATTTTCATTTGATTCAAGATGAGTTCTATTTGGTAAGCCATCTTTTTTTGAGATATAGTTGCCTAAAATGCCAATAGCCAAAACTATTACAAATAAACCAAATGTAAATATATAACTAGTTTTTGCTCTTGCATATATTTCTATATATCTATATGTGAGATATGATAAAAATACAGATAAAGATATAAGAATTAATCCAACATTAACATCTATTTCAAATCCAAATATATGTGTAAAACTTATCAAAACATAATGCCATAGATATAATGGAAAACTAATAAGCCCAATAAATACTAAAACACTATTTGAAAATATTGTTCTTGATTTATCATGAGATAGACTTAAAATCAATAAAGCACTAAACAATACTATTATAAATGTTTTCATAGTGTTAAAAGAAGTATTGTTATATGAAATTGCAATAGAAATAAAAAATCCTATATATATCCAAACTTTGTATTTATTTAGTAAGTCAAATATATTCTTATACTTGTAAGAGATTATAAATACTAATCCACCAAGAGCCAACTCCCAAGCACGAGACAAAGTATGATAAAATTTATCAATTTCAGCTATAAGTGGAATCGTAAAAAGTATTAAAAATAATATAGATAAAGTAAGAACTATATTTAATCTTGTTTTATATAAAAGTATCAAAACTAATGGCCAAAAAATATAAAATTGCTCTTCAATAGCCAATGACCAAAAATGTAAAAGAGGTTTTAAAGCAGCTGATTCATCCCAATATCCAACTTCTCCAATCAATCTAAAATTTTCATAGAAAAATGCAGATGATTTTATATGTCTTCCAAGTTGTTCTAATTCACTTGGAAACATAAATAAATAACCAATAATTAAAGTAGTTGTTAATACTGCTATTAGTGCAGGGAATATTCTACGAATTCTATTTCGATAAAATTCTTTTAAAGAAAAAGTATTTAATTCAAGTTTTGTATATATTATTTGTGTTATCAAATACCCAGATAATACAAAAAATATATCAACACCAACATAACCAAAGGAAAAATACTCTGGCCATATATGAAATATAAGGACAAGAGATATAGCTATACCTCTTAGTCCATCTATTGACGGATTGTATTTTAGGCTATGATTTACTATTGGAATAAAATTATTCAATATTATAAATTTCCTACTATATATTCTATCTCTTCATCATTAATATAAGGGTTCATTGGTAAACTCATAATTTCTTGTGACACTATCTCAGAGATTGGGAAATCACCTTTTTTATATCCAAGATATCTAAAACACTCTTGTAAATGTAATGGCATAGGATAATGTACCGCTGTTGGTATTCCAACTTCTTTTAATTTAGCCTGAAGCTCTTCTCTATTTTCGACTCGTATAGAATATTGAGCCCATGCTGATGTAGCTTTTTCATCTACATAAGGTAAAACTATTTTTGTTTTTGTTTTTAATGCTTGTGTATATTTATTAGCAACTTCTTGTCTTAAAGCTAAATCTTTATCATAATATTTTAGCTTTACATTTAAAACTGCTGCTTGAATAGTATCAAGTCTCCCACCCATCCCTATATATTTATGATGATATCTTTTGGATTGTCCATGAAGCCTAAGTGATTTCATTTTATTTGCAAGCTCTTCATTGTTTGTAAAAACTGCTCCACCATCTCCATAACATCCAAGCGGTTTTGCAGGGAAAAATGAAGTTGTTGATATGTCACCTAGATTTGAATCTGTTTTACCATTATAAGTAGAACCAAAACTTTGTGCTCCATCAATGATAATTTTTAAATTATGCTTAGTTGCAATATCTTGAATTTTATCCATATCAGCTGCTTGT
>Ga0193952_1001147_pt1 | contig 10307 bp, 10 predicted proteins | sample BB_3_MG_FD_140368 | JGI IMG/M metagenome (GOLD analysis project Ga0193952, IMG submission 140368) | Microbial mat bacterial communities from the Broadkill River, Lewes, Delaware, United States - BB_3_MG | ecosystem: Environmental > Aquatic > Freshwater > River > Microbial mats | place: USA... | reverse complement strand
TGCCTTTTTTACAAATGAAAATATCAAACTTGAAAAAACGGATTGCTTTACAGTAAGCTTACCACTCATTACAAATAATAATCAGAACATGAACTAGCAAAGCATTTTATATTCTTATTCACTGGAAAATAAAACAGATATTAAGCCCATACAATGAAAACCAAATACCTAAATCAATCCCTATACAGAATATTTGCACCCTTGGTTGCAGGTCTTTTTGTATACATACTGCTTCTTTTGGTATTCGACCGATTATCCGAAATTGTCAGTAATTTTCAACCTGACGAATTGGTCTTTCTTATTGTAGTTAACTATATCTTATTTGAAACCTATCGCCTATGGATAAATACTTTTGAAAAAACGAAACGATTTGCTTCAACCCCCTGGATAAAAACAGGACTCATGTTTTCAGGAAGTTTCATTATCACCATTTCAGAGGTGTCAGCCTGTTTGTGGCTATATTTCAATTATTACATTGGCATGAGTAGCTTCGGCTCCCAACTCATATCACTCCTTATTGTTTTTATTCTTGTCGGCATCCTCTTCCACTTATTCTACATCAGCATCACATTTCTTGACAAACAAAATTCTCTTCTCCTTCAGAAAGAAGAGCTTAACCGAAAAAACATCAGATACGAACTTGAAGTCTTTAGAAATAAAATCAATCCTGATTTCTTGTATCATTCATTAGAAGGTATAATCAGTCTGATTCGAAAAGATCAAATCGATCAGGCTGAAAAACACATCGATTATCTGGCACTGTTCTACCGTAGAATTCTTGGCAACCGTTATTCTGAAATTATCAGCCTTGAGGATGAAATTAAAAAAGTTGAACACTATCAGGAAATTCAAAACTATTTGTATTCGGGAAACCTGCATATCGAATGGCAGCTGAAGCAAGATGCAAAACAAATCATGATCGTTCCCAACACCATTTTGCAAAGTATCAATCTCATAGAGCAAACACAACTTGTGAATGCCAATAGCGAATTAAAGATCAGCATTGAAGAAGAAAAAGAATATATTTGTTTTAATTATAAATCGTCGGCGCGCTTGAAACGTGATATAAATCCTAAAGCATTGCTAGACAGCATTAACCACAGCATCAGTTTTTACAGCAATCTAAAAGCAAGTTGTGTTGAAGACGGTATGCTAAGCCGGATCAAAATACCCAAAATTGAATTGGAAAATGATTAAAGAAAATTCAATTTCGAAAAAACAATAACACAAAACATCCCTTTATAGGGAATCATAAAGTCATAATGCAGCATGAAAGTCATTATAATTGAAGACGAAATTTTAGCCGCTGAAAAGCTTGAGCGTTTAATCAAAAAATACGATTCTAACATTCAGATAGTCGAAAGATTTGATTCGGTAACAGAATCAAGTATCTGGTTGGGAAACCCAGACAATAAAATCGATCTCATTTTTCTTGATATCCATTTAGTTGACGGGCTAAGCTTTGAAATTTTCAATCGCGTACAAGTTCAAACGCCAATTATTTTCACAACAGCCTATAATGAATATGCTCTAAATGCTTTTAAACTTAACAGCATAGACTACCTGCTAAAGCCTGTTAGCTTCGACAACTTATTTACCAGTATGAAAAAACTGGAAAATATGCGTGCTACACTTTCAACAGAATCCAAACTTAAGAATTTTGAAGATCTAAGCCAGGTTTTATCCAAAATTCAAAAAAACTACAAAACCCGGTTCATGATTAAAGTTGGTGACAAACTTCGCTCATTCACAGCCAATGAAATAGCTCTTTTCTATAGTGAAGGTCGGGATGTTTTTATTCTGCTTAATGAAGGCAAGCACTACATTATCGACTATAAAATGGAAGAATTGCAAGACCTTTTAAACCCAAAAGAATTTTTCCGTATTGGTCGATCCTTTATAGTCAATATTAATGCCATTTCAGGTGTAAACATACATTCCAACTCTAGACTTAAAGTCAAACTCAATCAAGATTCCGATAAAGATCTTATTGTATCACGTGAAAAAGTCAATGACTTTAAAGATTGGTTTAGTGGTAACCAAAGAGATTAGACAAAACAAACATCAGAATATACAAGTTGCGACTGTTTATGAGAATCAGAATCTGTTCTATCATAAACAATCGCATTTTTTTTATTCCGGACCTTCAATTTTTTAAAACTTATGGTCGTAAAATTTCCTTATCATTCAACTTTTCTCATAAACTGACGTTTTAACCCCTTCCCCACATTTTACGAAAACGTTATCATAATTGGCAAACCGAACAAACAAGTCTATTAATGATAATTTTCTTTAATAATCTTCTCAAACGCAAACATTTTCGGGGCTTCCCGAAACCGTTTGAAATGAAAATAATTGCATTTTCATTACTACCACCCCATTTTATCTGGATCTATTCTAAAAATACTTCCTAGATTTACAATGTCAAACGAAACCACTTAAAGCGTTTGACAATACAATTAATTATTAACTAAAATTTTTATTAAGATGAGAAATTTAAAATTACAATTAAGAGGCTTGGCACTCGTTGCCCTATTCGTTTTAAGTCTGAGTTCTGCCTTTGCTGGTGGTCACCTTCGTATCAACCCGTATTTAAACACCGATTATTCTATCGTGTCTATATTAAACCCATCAGAAAACGATGCACGATTGAAAATTTACGATGAAGCAGGTAATATTTACTATAGCCAAGTAATCGAAGCTGAATCTAACTCACAAAAACTATTCGACCTTTCACATTTGGAAGATGGTGCATACAGCTTGGTGTTAGTGAGTGAAAACTCAAGAGTAGAGGAAACATTTCTGGTTGAATCAAAAAAACTTGTTGTTACTGAAAACAATATGCAAATTGCCGAGAATAGAACCCAAAACTCAAAAAGCTATGCCTTCAAAAAGTAAAGATTCAGATTCCTGCTGTGTTTGCATAAAACACCAATATTTAAGTAAGTGTATCCCTCAACAATAAGAGATACACTTATTTTTTTGCCCATTTTTTCGCACTCTCTCCACAACTGCTATGCATAAGTCAATAACGGTATATTATCCAACACATCTCAAGTGGGTGTTTATCACTTTTTAGTCTCCCATTTTTTGCTATTTTTGTACAAATTCATTCGGTTTTGATGTTTTTTTAAAGTATCACAACCTGTTGAATATTAACAAATACATTATTACAAAAAACAAATATTAACTGTCTTTAGACCAGCTAAAACAATTAGAATGAAAAAGTTATCAATTTTCGCATCACTATTCATGTTGCTAGCTATTTTTACAGCTTCAACAGCCAGTGCATGTACCAATTACCTAGTTACCAGAGGTGCAAGTGCTGATGGTTCTAACATGATTTCATATGCTGCCGACTCACACGTTCTGTATGGTGAGCTTTACTTCCGTCCGGCTGCTGATTGGCCAGAAGGAACTATGGTGGATGTTTACGAATGGGATACTGGAAAATATTTAGGCCAAATTCCTCAGGTTGCTCACACTTACTCTGTAGTAGGTAATATGAATGAATTCCAGTTGGCTATTGGCGAAACAACCTATGGTGGAGTCGAACAATTGGGTTCTCAGGAAGGTGCACTTATCGATTATGGTAGCCTGATATATTTAACTCTGCAACGTGCTAAATCTGCTCGTGAGGCAATTAAAGTTATGACTGAGTTGGTAGAAACCTATGGTTATTACAGTTCAGGTGAGTCTTTCTCTATCTCTGATAAAGATGAAGTGTGGATTTTAGAAATGATCGGTAAAGGTAACGGCGAAAAAGGTGCTGTTTGGGCTGCACGTATGATTCCTGACGGTTACGTTAGTGGACACGCCAATCACGCTCGTATTACTCAATTCCCTCTAGAAGGAAAAACATCCATTTCTTCTGATAAAATGGATAAAATCTTCAATCCTGAAATCGTAAATGTATATGCTAAGGATATGATTTCTTTTGCTAAAGAAAAAGGTCTTTACCCTAAAGATGGTAAAAACAAAGACTTTAGTTTCTCAGATTCATATGCTCCTGTTGATTTTGGAGGTGCTCGTTACTGCGAAATGCGTGTTTGGACTTTCTTCAACCGAGTAAACAAAGGTATGGCTAAACATTTTGATTACGCAAAAGGAAATGTAAAACTTGACAAAAAGGGTTATGCAAGCAATCGCATGCCTCTTTGGGTTAAGCCCGATCATAAAGTAGAACTGTCAGAAGTGATGGATGCTATGAGAGATCACCTAGAAGGCACTGAATTGGATATGTCTAAAGACATGGGAGCTGGTCCTTTTGGAAACCCTTACCGTTGGAGACCATTAACTTGGGAAGTTGATGGCGTAACATACTGCAACGAGCGTGCAACTGCAACTCAACAAACAGGTTTCTCTTTCATCACTCAATCTCGTAACTGGTTACCAGATGCTGTAGGTGGAATCAACTGGTTTGGTGTAGATGACGCTGCTTCAACAGTTTATTTCCCAATGTATTGCGGTGCAACTCGTGTTCCTGAAACTTTTGCTGTAGGTAATGGCAAAATGATGGATTTCACTAACAAATCTGCATTCTGGGTATTCAACCAGGTATCTAACTTTGCTTACACACGTTACTCAGAGATTCACCCTGAAATTAGAGAAAAGCAAATCGCTCTTGAAGCTAAATACCAAAATTTCACAAAGATTATCGATATGGCTGCTGAAGGCATGTTTAAAGCAGACAAAGCTGCCGCTATCGAATTCTTAACTGATTTCTCATGTAACCAAGGTGATAACCTTACAAACGAATGGAGAAACTTCTATGGTTACCTGTTTGCTAAGTTTATGGATGGTAACATCAAAACCAAGGATGGTAACAAGCAAAATCCTAAAATGACACAACCAGGTTATAGCGAAAAATGGAAAAAAGCCGTTGCAAAAGACACTGGTGACAAACTAAAAACAAAAGGGGCTTCTCATTAATCGGGATTCAACCTATTAAAATATAAGAAAGGGGGCTTCGGCTTCCTTTTTTTTGTTCTAAATCCAACTCAAATACAAACTTGTTAACAAAGCCATCCTATTTACACACATATTCTGTTTTGTTTATAACTCAGATTTGATAAATTTGAGAAACACCAATCCTGTTTTTTTAATTCTGAATAAAATATCATGACAAAATTCATTGCTCTTTTGAGAGGCATAAATGTGGGCGGCAAGCGCAAAGTGCTTATGGCTGATTTGAAAACACTCTTCTCAAACCTGGGTTATTCAAACTGTATCACGTATATCCAAAGTGGAAATATTATTTTTGATAGCAATGATAAAAAAGAGAACTCACAACTAGCTGCAACAATACAAAAGGCAATATTTGATCACTATCAATTTGAAGTACCCGTAATGGTCAGAAATCTCAATGAATGGAAGCAAACCATTGAAAAAAATCCCTTTTTTAAAAACAGTGACATCAGCATAGATCGGCTACATTTAACTCTACTAGACAAAAATCCTGAAGAAGAGCAAATAAAAAAACTAAACACAACAGATTTTGGAGCTGATAAATTTGTCAATATCGGACAAGATATCTTTATCTGTTGTGAAGGAAAATACAGTGACTCAAAGTTAACAAATACCCTCTTTGAAAAAAAACTCGCTTGCCAGGCTACAACACGAAATTGGAAAACCGTTTTGAAACTTTCAGAACTCGGTGAAGAATAAAAAGAATAGAAAAGCTATCTTGCCGGTCCAAACAAAAAACTGAATTATGGCAGATTTCCACCCTGATGGTAAAAACAGAAAAGACATCAAAATAGGCTTATATGTTGAGATTGTTCAAAAACAGGATCAGCGCAGTGGCGACTTAACTGAAGGTGTTGTGAAACGCATCCTTACTAAATCACCCCATCATCCTCACGGCATCAAGGTTCAACTTGAAACAGGTGAAGTGGGACGCGTGAAAAACATCCTCGACGATGAAGATTAAATGAATTATGAAAATTCAAACAAAACCGTTTTGCATATCAAGGCGGTTTTTGTTTTTTACCCCTCCTTCCCTCTTTTACGATTCTATTGATTATAAATACATAAACGGAGGTTTTCATCTTTTTATCTGATTAACTCACCTTAACAATAAAAGAACTTTACTATATTTAGTCTCACAAGAATGAAAACCACAAATTTGTCGGCATTTAAAATTTAGTAATGACGCAAATAAACATTCTGAAATTAAATTGATTAACCAAAATTCTATAAGGTGGACATCAAGCACATTTTTAATAATAACCGGGAATGGATTGCTGAAAAGCTCAGTAAAGACTCTGAATATTTCAAAAAACTAGCTGGCGAACAAACCCCGGAAATTTTATATATCGGCTGTTCTGATAGCCGTGTTACAACCGGAGATTTAATGGGTATTGAACCCGGAGATATGTTTGTCCATCGAAATATTGCCAATATGGTATCCAATACCGATTTAAGTGCGATGTCAGTCATTAATTATGCCATTAGCTATCTTAAAGTAAAACATGTGGTGATCTGTGGACATTACAATTGTGGTGGTGTAAAAGCCGCTATGCAGGCTAAAGACATGGGGATTTTAAATCCCTGGTTAAGGAACATTCGCGACGTTTATCGTTTGCACAAGGATGAGCTGAATGCTATTGATGATGAAGAACAAAAGTACAACCGCTTGGTTGAATTAAATGTTCAGGAACAATGCGTAAATCTGATTAAAACAGCCGAAGTGCAACAAGCTCTTCGCCATGGTCAAATCACTATTCATGGTTGGGTTTTCGATATCCACACAGGACATATTATCGATATGAAAATAAATTTCAATAGAATATTAAAGGACATCATGGAGATTTACCGTCTGGAGTCCTAAGTTCACAAATAAGATTATTCCAATACAAAATACGAGAAACTCACCTAGAACTGGTGAGTTTTTTTTTGTGAATATACAGAAGTGATTTTTTGCACTAAAAGTCAGGTGGCACTTCATCGACAAAAGAAGCATATGTTACAAACATCAGTTGAATGCATTCATTCCCATTTATAAGCGTTTATTTCCCACACAAACCTCAAATTAATGACAATTGTTAGTTTTATTTCACCAATCAATTAATACATTCGCGCTCTATAAAAAAATAAGATCTAATGAAAAAGTTTAAGGATATTGTGGTGATTGGCGTAGCACTGTTTGCGATGTTTTTTGGAGCAGGAAATTTGATATTTCCACCTCAATTGGGAGTTGTGAGTGGAGATTCATGGCTTCAAGCCATCATGGGCTTCTTCACTACCGATGTGAGTTTATCGATACTGGCAATTATTGCCATAGCAAAATCGGGGGGCACATTCGATTCCTTTGCGTCTAAGGTCGGACCAAAATTTAGTATCATCATGGGCATCATTATCATGCTGATTATTGGCCCCCTGTTGGCTTTACCAAGAACAGGAGCAGTCAGCTATGAAATGGGAATATTGCCTATCTTTCCAAATATCCCACAATACCTCTTCACTCTGGTTTATTTTGGAATTTCCCTACTCTTTGTGATCAATCCCAAAGGTATTATTGACAAAATAGCTGTTTACCTGACCCCTATTTTACTTATTGCCTTGGTATCAATTATAGTAAAAAACATGCTAATGCCATCAGATACAATGGCAACAGCTCGATTATCAAACGTATATACTTATGCTTTTCTTGAAGGATATCAAACACTGGACGGTTTAGCTGCTGTTATCTTTGCAGGCATTATCCTTTTAAGTTTAAAGGAGAAAGGCTATACCGATACCTCATCACAAATAAAAATAACCATCAAATCAGGCCTAGTCGCTTTTAGTATTATTGGTTTTGTATATGGTGGTTTAATCTATTTAGGAGCTAATGGTGCTAGCAGCATACCCGAAGGATTGAACAGAACTGAAACCTTTATGGCTCTGGTTGACCGAATGTTTGGTCAATATGGAGTTTGGATGGTTGCCGTAACAGTCATATTTGCCTGTTTTACGACAACCGTTGGTTTAACAACTACGGTTGCAGAATATTTTAGTGAATTAACAGACAATAAGCTGAGCTATCGATTTAATGTCGTTACGATCACTTTAGTCAGTTTTGTTCTTGCCAATTTAGGTGTTGAACAGATCGTTTACTTCTCAGGTCCGATTTTGAATATGATCTACCCGGCCATATTGGTATTAATCATTCTCAATCTATTCGATAAATACATCACTTACAAAGGAGTTTATTCTGGTGTTGTAGGTAGTACTCTTGCTTTTAGTATTCTGATGTTTGTCTGCCAATCATTTGATACTCTTTCTGAGACCCGAAATTGGCTATTAACCTTTCCCATGACCTCGTACGAAATGGGTTGGTTGACACCTGCTTTATTAGGAGGACTATCAACTTCCATCGCTTATAAAATTAAAACAAATCGATCTGTCTAAAGCAACATATAGCATTCTACAAATAATCTAATATTTCAGACTGTAGAATGCTGTATAGTCCATCTTAATATGGACTTAAACACCTACCCAATTCCCTAAGGGCTTAAGAATACGAAATGTTCGAAAACTTAAAACGGCATCAGGCAAAATGGACTCCAAAAGCTTTCGGTGCTCATCAGCAAAGTTTTCCCGCCCAGGTTTATTCCAACGGTCATAAACAGTAAATCGGGATGAATCTTCAGCATCCTGATGTAGAAAAGCACAAACAAAAGCCCGCTCCTCAGCCATCTCATTCAACACAATCAAAGCAGCTTCCTTCCATTCAGCTTGCCTATGAGGCTTAATTTGAAAGTTCACATAGAATATCAAATCATTTTCTACGGGTTCAAACTTTGGATTTGCCCAGGAAGCCAGCGGACGCAGAATATGGATTAATCTTGGAGTCGAACTCATCTCCGGCAATCTTTTCTCATACGCTTCACGATAAGCCTTTGCTGCCATTTGGTAGGTCATAAAATCCTCTTTCGATGACTCTGTCCAGCGTTCGTACATACTAAACTTTGTAGGATCAGCTGTGTCCTGATGTACAAAAGCACTCACAAATGATGGTTCACGACGCATATGATCTACAAGCGCAAACCAACGTTTCTGAAATTCTTCAACACAATCAGGCTTGATGTGATATTTCACATAGAAAACCAAATCATCCGGGTTGGCCAGTTTAGCTGGATTTGTTGTCATTCTTTAATCCTCCTTTTATCTGTTTACATTTATTTTTCTGTTAATCATCTGGTTCTTACAAGTTATCACTTTTGAAGCCATAAAGCAACAGAGAATCTCATACACCAATTCCTGTTATATCTTTCTACTAATTTTAAATTGAAATTTCTTTATCTAAACGTTTAAGATTTTAACCATCAAATTTAACCAGTTGGTTAAAAAATATCACTTTTAATTTGCGATTGTGAATTTATACTCTACATTTGCATTAACCAAACAGTTAAACCGAACGGTTATTTTTTAAAATCTAATTAACCATCTGGTTAAAAACTACAGAAATCATGGAAAAGAAAATAATTGAGACTCAGGAAAATATTCTTGATGCAGCTAGAACTATTTTTGCACAAAAAGGCTTATCCGGAGCCAGAATGCAGGAAATAGCCGATCGTGCCGGTATTAATAAAGCACTCTTACATTATTACTATCGAAGCAAAGAAAAGCTGTTCGAACAAGTTTTTGAAGAAGCCTTTAAAAAACTGATTCGTCCCTTAGCTGCATTTTTGGCAGATGATTCTGAATTGTTTCAGAAAATCAGAAACATTTGTAAGCTCTACAACGAAGTGATGAGCCAATACCCTTTTATCCCCAACTTTATAATCAATGAGATTAATACAGACCCTAGTCGAATAATTAATCTGATTAATTTCGAGGGGGTTACAGAGGGAAAACAAAAAACTGTGGCACAAATTCAAGCTGCTATAAAAACGGGCAAAATAAGGCCCATTGACCCAAGAGAATTAATCTTAAATATTATCAGTCTCTCTATATTCCCCTTTGCAAGCCGCCCCATAGCAGAACAATTTTTATATAAAAATGATGATATGGATCAGATTCTTAAATCAAGAGCTGACGGTGTTGCCGACTTTATTATTCAATCGATAAAAATTTAAACAAGCCAAATGAACTCACTTTTGAAAAATAGCAAATACACACTTCTTCTGGCCCTCATCTTTCATTTTCAAATTGGATGGACTCAGGAAGAGGTTCTTAGTTTGGAGCAATGCCAGAAAGAAGTGCAGGAAAACTTTCCTTTAGTAAAAGGAAAAGATCTTTTAACCCAATCTTCACAACTGAATATTGAAAATCTCAAAACATCCTATCTACCCAGGCTGTATGCAAATGGAAAACTCTCT
>Ga0193952_1001146_pt1 | contig 10312 bp, 8 predicted proteins | sample BB_3_MG_FD_140368 | JGI IMG/M metagenome (GOLD analysis project Ga0193952, IMG submission 140368) | Microbial mat bacterial communities from the Broadkill River, Lewes, Delaware, United States - BB_3_MG | ecosystem: Environmental > Aquatic > Freshwater > River > Microbial mats | place: USA... | reverse complement strand
TACTTTGTCACCTTCATTTAATTCTAATTTCTCAAAAGCTGATTTTGAGAAGAAAACACCTGATTGTAACTTGTCTTTAAATTCATGAGCAATTGCTGTGAATTCATTAAATTGATTAATTGGGTTAGCTTCGTAAATGATAGTTTCATTTTCACTAAGTTCTAATTTAGAAACTTCTGAAGCTGTAAGTTCATCACTTACTTCTACTTCACTTGAACTTAAATCATAACCTCTATATTCAACTCTATCATTTCCAAATTCATTTGGTAATGAGTCAAAATCTAAAGCTTTAAATCCAGAAGCAAGAGGTAATTCTTTTGTGTAATCAATTGTATATTCAACATCTTCTTTTAAAACTGCATTTGCAATTTCATTTAATGTATATCCATTAAATGCTAAAGCTGCATTTGTTGGAATTACTTTCTTATCAATATTAACAAAAGTACCTTCTTGTTGATTAAGTGCTGGAATATCTAAATCCCCGTCACCTAAAGCAGATAATTGGAAGTCAGCTTTTTCATTGTAACCAACTACAAAACCTTCTTCCTCTTTAGATAATTCACAAATTTGAGCAACACCTAAAGTATTTGTAGAAGTAGGAATAATAACAACATTAAATGCTGTACATCTATCAATAATTCCACAAAGCTTAGCTAATACATCTGCATTTGGATGAGTGATTAAATCTTCACCAACCATTAATGAGAAAGTATCTTTTTTAGCTAACATTGAATCAATTAATTCTAAGAAAGCTTCATCTTTCCCAAACTCTTCTAATAAAGTGTTGTATTCAAATTCAACTTCTTTTGAAACTTTTTTAGGAACCATTTTAGAAACTTCTTTTTCTTCACCTGTTTCTTCATCTTTTACGATTTCAACAACTTTTTCTTTAATAGTTTCTGTAACTGTTTTAGTTCTAGTTTCTGTTTTAGAAGCAATATAATCAGCAACTGAAGCTGGTAAATCTTTTCCAAACTTGTAAAGAATAAAGTATAAAATAGCCTCTTCAGCCATTGGTGCATGATAAATAAAGTCTGTAGTTTTACCTTTTTTACCAATTTTTTCCATTACTGGATCATTAACTGGGTGGAAGTAAAGTGCCGCACCTTTATTCATAATAACTGAGTTGTTTAATGCATATCTTGCATTTGGTAAATCAGATTTTAAGTAAGACCCAACAGAGATAACAAAGTTAGCATCGTGTACATCTGTAAGAGTTGAAGAGTATAAAGATTTTCCAGAAGTTAAAGAGTAATTCTTTAAGAATTCTTGATATCTTCTTGCATCTTCATTTACTAATCTTGCATTTCTATTTTTAGCTAGTTTTTGTAAAATATGTGCTTCTTCATTTGTAATAAATGAATTGAATTTAATAGTATCTGCTTTTTCAAATGCTCTTACAGCTTCTTCAAATGCTGCTTCATTTTTACTTTCAACTTTGTTTTCAAAGTCATAAGCAAATCTTCCTGCACCATTTACAGTTGAGAAGTGAGGTTCATTTGTAACTCTATAAATTCTTTTTTGAAGATGATTATCTATAGATTCTTGTTTGATTTCGTAATACATATATGCACAATCAGAAGAGTGTGGATTTGCTGCTGGAATTTTCTTTAATTCCCAAGCATTTGATGTGTATTGGAAATCATGAGAAACTAAAGCACCAACTGGACATGCTGAGATACACTCACCACAGTTAGTACATGCATCTGCATCATAACCAATTAAAGATTTGTTTAGTTTGTTCCACATTGCATAAGCATCTTTAGGCATCTCTGCTTTAAATGTCTTTTCAATTGCTTCAGCACCTCTTTTTACAGTAGATAGTGCATTTGATCCAACCATATCTTTACATACAGTTACACATCTTTCACAAACAATACAAAGTGCTGGGTCATAGTTCATAACTCCCCAGTGTTGAGTTGGTCTATTCACATCTCTAATAGAATATGATTGATTATCAACTTTCATATATAAAGAGTAGTTTTGTAATTCACACTCTCCACTTTGATCACAAACACCACATTGTAATGGATGGTTTACATCGTAAACTTCCATAATTGCACGTCGCTCTTTTGCAATATTTTCTGTTTCTGTAGAAACTTCCATTCCAGCTTTTACTTTAGTATTACATCCATAAACTTGTTTACCATCTGCTTCCACTAAACACAATCTACATGCTAGTGTTGGAGAACATCTTGTAAGGTAACATACTGCTGGAACAAATATATCATTTGCTCTTGCAATGTTTAGGATTGATTCATCAGCTTTAGCTTCAATACTCTTACCATCAATTGTTAATGTAATCATATCACTCATTATGCATCAACCTTTTCAATTTTTACTTGTTTATATCTATATCCATCAAATACAGAATCAGAAGTATTTGAAACTTTTGCAATTGCAATTGTTCCATTTAACTTATCATCAACTCTTAAAGTTTTTTTGATTTTTTGATTATTGAAGTTAATATAGATCTCATCATCATTTTTAACTTTAGCAATATTTGCAAAAGTTACACTAGATACTAATTCATTAGAGTTTTCTTCTTCAACTAATCTATAAAGAAGTGTTCCATTAAATGATTTTAAGTCTTGAATTTCTTCTAATTGTAAATCTTCACAAGAAGCAATCTTTTTTTCAAATTCGTCATTTAAAACAATTACATTAAAATCAGTATATTTTTTTACTAATGCAATAAATCTAACAATATTCTCAACTCTTGAATGTTCAATTAAATCATCACCAATTACTAATGTTTTAAATTGTTTATCTTTTGAATTTTCTAAAGCTTCTTCAAACTCTTCTTCTCCAGCAGAACTCTCAGCTGAAATGTAACCTAAGTCTAAATCATCAATATATTTTTGAGTTGCTTCATCTGAAGTTTTAACAAAAGTATCAAGGAATAAGGCACAAATACCTTCTTCACTTCCTACTTCATATTTAATAAATTGTGTGTAGTAAAGTTTTAAATCAATATTATCAATTGGGTGCATATATACAAACTGAGCATTTGTTTTAGCAATTGATTCGATAATTGAATCTCTCACATCTTCTTTATTATCTGCTAACATTGTTCCAAAAGAAATAATGAAATCACTTTTAGAAATAATTTCTTTTTTATTCATTATTTTGCTTCCTCAGCAGTTTCTTCTTCTACTTCTCTTGGCTCTGGTTTTATCTTCTTAACTACAAGAGTCCAGTCTACTTCATTGAATTTGATAGAATTCATTAAAGTATAACCTGCTTCATAAATAACATCTGCAGACTTTTGAACATTTTCAAAATCACCAATTTCAAACATAATGATTGCAGTTTCACCATTGGCAATTTGTTTATCCATAAGTTCTAACATTCTGTCATAGAAGTCATTTTTTAGTGGTCTTAAATCAAATCTCTTCATAACTTCCCTTATCTATCAATTTCACCGAATACGATATTTAAGTTACCAATAATAGTAACAACATCCGCTAACTGTAATCCAACTAATAACTCTTCTAAAATAGCTGTATGTTGGAAACTTGGAGTTCTAATCTTCATTCTATATGCATAAGGACTTCCATCACTTACAATAAAGTAACCTAACTCACCTTTTGGTGATTCAGTTGCTACATATACTTCACCCTTAGGTGGTCTCATACCTTGAGTTACAAGAACAAAGTGTTGCATTAAAGAGTAGTTTTGAGTCATGATCTGCTCTTTTGGAGCTGAAATATAATTTGGAGCATGTGCCATAAGAGCAGAATCACTTTTCTCATACATAGGTACTAATTGTTTAATAATTTTAGCAGATTCTCTCATTTCTGCAATACAAATTTTATATCTTCCATAAGAATCATTTGTATAAGAAACAGGTACATCAAAATCTAACTCGTCATAGATTCCATAAGGCATCTCTTTTCTTAAGTCCCATTTAATTCCAGAACCTCTTAAAGCAATACCTGAACATCCCCAAGACTTAGCCATATCTTGTGTAATAATTCCTACATTTTCAAGTCTCATTTTCCAGATTCTATTTTCTGTTAATAAGCCTTCATATTTCTCTAACTCTTCTTCTAAAATAGCTAAGAAAGAAATACAATCTTCAGTCCAGTTTGATGGTAAGTCTAAAGGAACCCCACCAATTCTAATTGCTGAGTGAGTAAGTCTAGCTCCACAATAGTCTTCAATTAAGTCCATTGCGTATTCTCTTTCTCTAAAACAGTATAAGAACATAGACATAGCTCCAACATCAAGTGCGTGAGTTGCTAGCCAGAAAAGGTGAGAAGTAATTCTGTTTAATTCTAAAAGCATTGTTCTAATAACTTCAGCTCTTCTTGGAGCTTCAATCCCTAGAAGTTTTTCAACAGCTAAAGCATATCCATAGTTGTTTGAAGTAGCAGCAATATAATCCATTCTATCCGTAGTAGGTAAGAATTCATTATAAATCATATTCTCAGCCATTTTTTCCATACCTCTGTGAAGGTATCCAATCATTGGTCGAGATTTAACTACTTCTTCCCCTTGAAGTTCTAATACAAGTCTTAGCTGACCGTGAGCAGATGGATGTTGTGGTCCAAAGTTCACCATCATTGTATTGTCTTCACGCTCAAAGTGAATATTTTCAAAAAAAGGTTTTAATCTATTAGGTTGTTGCATTTTACTCTACCTTCTTCTTTTTAAAACAACTGATTCTTCAGGTTTTAATTTTTTCATAATTCCACTAATATCTTCTTCTTGATAAGAAATAGCAGTTTCAGGTTCAAATTCAGAAATATCTGTTTCATAAGGAACTTCATGCCCAAGTCTTGCAAATCTAGTTGTATCATATCTATCAATAGCAGCTGGGTCTCTTTGTTCAGGTCCAATAATATCTCTAGCTTCTTTTCCAAAGATTTTGTCAACTTCATACCATGAAGCAGCTTCATCTCCTTGAAGAGGATAAGTTTTTCTAAGTGGGTGATCATACCAATCATCTGGCATAATAATTCTTTTCATATTAGGGTGATTTACTACTTTAACACCTAACATATCATACATTTCTCTCTCAGACCAATTTGCTGAGTTAAATAATGAAGTTAAAGACTCAACAGTTTCATCTTTTTGTAAGAAGCACTTGATTCTAAGTCTTTTATGTTTTGATAATGAAAGCATTTCATAGAATAATTCATAACCATCTCTTTTTGCCAAATAGTCAATTGCAGAAAGTTCAATTAACATATCATATTCTAGTTCTTCTTTTAGAAGTTTCATAGCAGCAAGTAAAGCATTTTTGTTAATATGAATTACTAAGTGTGTATGTTCAACATAAGCATCTTCTACATTTATTACTTGGCTAAATCTTTCAAAGTCAGCATTAAAGATTTCATCTTTAGCAATATCTTCTCTTGAAACATTTGGGCTTACAAAAAATCTATCTGAAAAGTACGATTTTCTTTGTACATCAGTTTTTGATTTATATTGTCTCATTACACTAACCTCTTCTTCTTATGTGCTCTAAAAATAGATTCTTTTCTAATCTTTTTTTGTAAAGTCATTAAAGCATATTGAAGAGTTTCTGGTCTAGGAGCACATCCTGGAAGATAAATATCAACAGGGATAATTCTATCAGCACCTTGAACAGTTGCATAAGTATTAAACATACCACCAGTATTAGCACATGATCCCATTGAAATAACCCATTTAGGGTCAGGCATTTGATCATATAATCTTCTCATAAACTCTGCGTGTTTTTTAGTCAGAGTTCCTGCTATGATTAAAACATCAGATTGTCTAGGTGATGCTCTAAAAATTGTACCGAATCTATCAAAATCGTATCGAGATGCTCCAGTAGCCATCATCTCGATGGCGCAACAGGCTAACCCGTACGTCATAGGCCAAAGAGAGTTTGACCTACCAAAATTAACTAACTTATCTATTGTAGTTAGTTTAATAGGAGCACCACCGTCTTGCAGGTAGTTTACTTTATGCTGTGCCATTCAAGGGCTCCTTTCTTCCATGCATATAAAAATCCAATTGCTAATAGTGTGATGAAAAGTAACATTTCTACAAATCCAAACCATCCTAGAAGCTTAAAGTTAATCGCCCAAGGGAACATAAATATAATCTCAACATCAAAAAGAATAAAAAGTAAAGCTATTAGATAAAACTGTGTTGATATTGTATTAGGCTGTTTTGTAACCTCAGGTCCACATTCGTATAATGTTGTCTTTAATTTCTCAGTATCCAGTCTTGCTATTTTACGGCTTACATACCGTGATAACCATACTGTAGCGGTAAATGCAGTAAAGGTAACTACAAACATAACAAATGCACCAAAATACGGATGGGCAAATTCCATATGTGTCATATTTTCAATCCTTTTAAAACTCAAAAAAGTGTTCTTCATACTTATTAAATATAGTATCTAATCTGTAATAAATAGCCACTTATAATAATTATTGCAAATAATAATCTAACCTTTTAAAAGTAAGCTTATAATTTAATGTTTTTCTAAGGAAGACTTACAAACTGGTACAAAAAGAAACACTAAGTAAAGTACTGATAAATTTTCTCATTATTATGTTATTTTAATTATTTTTATGACAGAATTGCCAACCAAATTCTTGTAAATAACACATAAAGGCATATTCTATGATTATAAATAGTATAAAATCCAAGCTATTATCTCTAACTATTTTACCAGTTCTTATTACTGTAATAATTATTAGTATTATTACCATTAACTTAATGAGTAACAATTCTAAAGAGATGTTAAGTAACTTTGAGACTGTAATCTTACATGAAAAAGAAGAACTTCTTAAAAATGAAATACTTACAGCAGCGACTATTATTGACGGTATAATAGCAAATGAGTCTGATATTAATGTGATAAAAAGACAAGCAAAACAGTTGCTATCACAGGCTAGATTTTTAAATGGTAGTGGGTATTTTTTCGCTTATGAAAAAATAAATTCTAGCTATCATTTTGCCTTTCATGGAACAAAAGCAAAGCTAAATGGTAAAAAAACTGATATAAATAAACCAGATATTAAAGGTTATGCATTTAGAAAAGCTTTAATTGACTCAGGTAAGGATGATAATAAGTTTATCGAGTATTATTACAAGAAACCAAACTCAGATAAACTAATCAAAAAGATTGCATTTTCAAAATACATTCCAAAATTAAACTGGACACTTGTAACTGGTATATATGTTGATGATATAGATGAAAAGATTGCAAAAATTGAGCAAAAAACAAATGAGAGTTATAACTCATTAGTTTATACTCTTGTAGGGTTTACAGTAATAATGTTAATAGCCTTATTACTTATAGTTCCTTATATTTCAACTATTTCAATTATCAATCCTCTTCTTACATTTAAAGATGGACTACTTAATTTTCTTAACTTTATGAATAAACAAACAAATGATGCACAAATTATTCAAGTTACAACAAAAGATGAAATTGGTGTTTTAACACAAGAGCTAAACGAGAATATTGAAAAAATTAAATCCAATATGAAACAAGACTCACTTGTATTAAAAAATGTTTCAGAAGTAGTTGATAATGTTGCAAAAGGTGATTTATCAAAACAGATTGAAGCTAGAACAAATGATGAGATTATAAATCAATTAACAAAAGCATTAAATCTTATGATAGAAAACCTAGCTAATCTTATTGCAAAAGACTTAGAAGTATTAAAACACTTCCAAGAAAAAGATTTTACTAAAAGAGTTACAACTGATTGTATTGGTGAGTTTAAAGAACTAACAAATGGAGTAAATAACTTAGGTACAGAAATTTCTAAGCTACTAAGCTCAAACCTATCTAATGGTCAAACTTTATACTCAAATTCTCAAACATTAAACGATAATGTAGAAAAACTATCAAGTTCATCGAATAATCAAGCAGCTTCACTTGAAGAAACGGCAGCTTCACTTGAAGAGATAACTCAAACTATGAGAGAAAATACAAGTAGAGTTTCAAATCTATCTTCAAATGCAAGAGAGCTTACAAGTGCAGTAAATGAAGGACAAGAGTTATCAAAAAGAACTAGTACTTCAATGAAAAATATAAATCAAGAAGTTACATCAATAAATGAAGCCATATCTGTAATTGATCAAATTGCTTTCCAAACAAATATCTTATCTCTAAATGCAGCAGTTGAAGCAGCAACTGCTGGTGAGTCAGGAAAAGGGTTTGCTGTTGTTGCAGGAGAAGTTAGAAACTTAGCTTCAAGATCAGCAGAAGCAGCAAAAGAGATAAAAGACTTAGTTGAAAGTGCAACAGTTAAGGCTAAAGAAGGGGAAGATATTTCAACTCAAATGTATAGTGGTTATGAAAAATTAAATACAAATATTCAACACACCTCTCAAATCATTGCAGATATAACAACAACTTCTCAAGAACAAATGCAAGGGGTTGAACAAATAAACTCAGCTATTTCATCTTTAGATCAAGCTACTCAAGAAAATGCATCTATTGCATTAAAAACAAAAGAAATTGCCACACAAACGGCATCTATGTCTAGTAATTTAGTAGAAGAGACTTCTACAAATAAATTTTAAATCCCCAAGTGGGGATTTATATTAGAAAAAACCTACTTTAGTTTCAGAATCAAATTGACCTTTTTGTTCTTTTGTGATTTGTTCTTTGAAATCATCATAAGTAAATAAAGGCTCATCACTAACTGCTATTTTATATGCAGCATTTTTAATCACTAATTCAATTTGTCCACCTGTTAAGTCAAACTTAGCAAGTTTACTCATATCAAAACCTTCTTCAAGTGGAAGATTTGAAGGAAGTAGTTTTTCCCATAATTCTAATCTTTGTTTTTCGTTGGGTTTTACAAACTCAATTTTATAGTTAAATCTTCTTGAAAATGCCGTATCAAGATTTTCAAGTAAGTTTGTAGTTGCCACTAAAATCCCATCAAATCTTTCAATTTGTTCTAAGAAAATATTTTGCATTTGATTGTGCATTTTATCACTTCCACTTCCACCACCAGAAGTTCTTGAACTTAAAAACTGATCTGCTTCATTTAATAATAAAATCGGTTCTGATTTTGTTTGCTCTCGAAGTTCATAATACTTATCAAAAATACTTCGAACATTTTTTTCACTCTCACCTACATACATAGAAAGAATTTTTGAACAATCAAAACTAAGTACTTCTTTTTTTAGAGATTTAGCCATCGCTAAAGCTGTTAAAGTTTTACCAGTTCCAGCAACACCATAGAAGATAATCTTAGCTTCAATACCTTTTTTCTTATCTTTTATTCCCCATAACTTTAATCTGTTAACAACATTTTTATCTACTTGCTGCAATAAAGAATTTAGAGTCTCTCTTGTTTTATCATTTAAAACAACATCATCTAAAGACTTACTAGTATTTATAAGTTCAAAAGTATCTTGCTCTTTAATTACAGAGTTTAACTTGATTTTTGCACCTCTAGTTTTTTTCTTTGTTGGGTGAGAGATTTTATATAAAACTTCATCTGGAATATAGAAGTTTCTGTTTATTCCACCAAATGGAGTTAATACTTCATCATAATCAACTAAACATTTTGATACTAAATTTGAGCTCTCTTCTAGTAAAGATCTATATTTAATTTTTTCATAATCATCTGAAGAAATTAATTCAATTAGAGCATTCATATCTCTCATTGAACCATCTCCACCTGAATACTCTTCTTTTAATAATGCTAAGAATAGTGTTTGCTCTTCATTTGATAAAGAGTTCTCATCAAAAAAGTCTTCTAACATAATAGAGTTGTTTGTAACTTTGATTCTCTCTTTAATTCTATTTTCAAGTAATACTAACTTTGATTTTAATCTATTTGAACTTGGTGAATTTACATCAAAATTTTTCTTTACTACATTTAACTGTTGTGCTAAATCTATTTTGAAAAACTGATCTTGTAAATATTCTAAGTGATCACTATAGTTTTTAATCTCAGGTAATACAAAGTCACTTGAACCATTTTCTAATAATTTTAAATATGAACTTGATAAAGAAATACTTGTATTTAATAACTCTAACTTTGACATATCACTTAACTTAATTTGATCAAATGAAATTTGAACTAACCATCCAAATTCTAAAAGAGACTTAATTAAGTCTAATTTACCTAGATGTTCAAACTCTTTTACATTATAAAACTTTTCAAAAACATCCATCACAACTAAAGTATCTCTACCTTTTACATACTCAATTGTAATATATTGTAATATTTTTGCTTCTTCTTCTGTACATTTTAACTGAGAAAAGAAACTTGTTTCCTCAACATTTTTAGCTTTTATAAAATCTACTAATTCCTTCATTCTTACCACTAATCCTAATCTTTTAATCTAT
>Ga0193952_1001141_pt1 | contig 10342 bp, 18 predicted proteins | sample BB_3_MG_FD_140368 | JGI IMG/M metagenome (GOLD analysis project Ga0193952, IMG submission 140368) | Microbial mat bacterial communities from the Broadkill River, Lewes, Delaware, United States - BB_3_MG | ecosystem: Environmental > Aquatic > Freshwater > River > Microbial mats | place: USA... | reverse complement strand
TAAAGTTTTAGCGATCAAAGAAATTTCTTTTTGCCCTGAACCAACAAGAGAAGATATGATAAAGCTACATAAAAAAACTTTGTATACTCTATTAACTGGTTATGTAGAAGATATAAGACTTAATGGTCATTGTAATACGCCAAAAGCAAGAGCTAAAAAAATAATTAAAATTATCGATAAAATTTAAGTATACTATTTTTCTTCCAAATATCCTCACTAATGTGAGGAATAATCATCTCGACTACAGAATGCATTTTTTATAAACTTACAGCATAAATTAATCAAATAAGGACTAACTTATGCAAAAAGAACATTATAGACCAAAAGAAGCAGCTCAATATTTAGGAGTATGTACTGCTAGTATCTGGAACTACATCAAAGCTGGAAAGATCAAAGCACATAAGCTTACTAATAGAGTAACAGTTATACATCGCTTAGAGCTTGAAAAATTTGCTCATATTAGTCATTAATTTCTAGTATACGCTTCCTGCAATATTTCTAAGACAAACTATGAATACACTACGCAACACATTAAAAGAAAAATACTCAAAAATACCAAATGAACTTATAGTTGATATGTCAATAAGTCATGGTGCACTAAGAGTGATTTTATATCTTTTTACAAAACCAAGTAACTGGAATGTCTATAATAAAGACATTTGTAAAAATTTGAAAATAAGCGAAAAAACTCTAACAAAATACTGGAAAGAACTGCTAGAAAGTAAGTGGTTAGAACGTGAAAAAAAACTTAATAATGATGGTCATTTCACTGGTGGATATATTTACCGAATAGGAAACTTCTCCAGTTCGGAAAAAAGTTCCGAACAGGTAAAAAGTTCCGAACATAGTAATAAATATAACTCTAATAACAAAGAAGTATATATAAGCAACAAATCTACAAAAAATAAAACTTCTTTTCCTACGGAAGATAATGAGCTAAAAAAATATGCAATTTTAAAAGCAGTTGGGAATGGGGTTAAATGTCCTATTCAAACATATGAAGCATTTAAAGATCATCATATTGCTAATGGCTCTAAGTTTAAGAACTGGAACAGTGCTTTTAACACATGGATAAGAAACTTTTTTAAATATGAATCTCCAAACAAAGTAGAAATAGTAAACACTCAGCTCAGTGATGGAAGTCCGATTAGTGGATCATATGATTTTAATGAAGAGCTTTTTATAAATACTGCTACTAGACAATCTTACAAAGTAGCAAAAGAGAACTACTTAGAAGCTGTACTTTCAAATAGAGTCACTTTAACTAAGCTGTGAAGATATCTCTTCATGGATTAATTGAAGAACATAGACGTGTTTTGCAATTAGTCCAGCTGGCTAAATAAAATACAAAGGATACACATGTACGACAGAGTAAGAATTACCAATGTATTTAAAAGCACGAATGATGATGAAGAACTGTCTGTAAGATTTATTTCACTATCAACTGGTGCAACACATACATTGACAAAAGTAAGTTTTGTCAAACGTTTTGGCAAAAACATATTAAAAGAGTGGTATGAGCATGAATGATAATACAAGAATTCGTCCTTATTTGGACTATAAAATCGTTGTGCTTTTAGAAAGGCTAAGAGAAATACAAGGACTATCTTTAGGAAAAATTCTAACAACACTTTTACATGATTCAAAAACCTTTCAAGTACTTATAGAAAATTATTATGAAGATGATGAAATTCTAAATAATATTTTTTTAGGCCTACCTATTGATGAAGAAAACTGCAACAATACAAAAAATCAACAAAAGGAGCAGTGAATGCAACATCAAGAACTTGTAAGAGTATTAAAAAAAATCCCTAACTTATACTTAGAATTCGTTTTGATAGAGAAATCTTTCAAAAGATCATCTGACTTAAAAAGAAAATTATCTAAGGAAGCATATCAAAGTCATATCATACAGCATGATTCAAAATTAAAACATGGTAGAAAACTATTGCAAAGAATAAGATACATCTCTAACGAACTTGAAATATCGAAGCCAGATTTTAGATCATCGTTTCATCATGGTACTGAAGTTCTGTACAGTTATGTTAATACAATAGGATATGAAAAATTGAGTCCAAGAATGAAAAAACAACTTGAACTTACACAGCTTTTAGAAATAAAGCATCAGTTTCAAAATATACATGATTTTTTTGATGAAGACAAAATCAATAAACTAAAAAAATTCTTGAAAGGAAAACACTAATTATGACTTATAGAGAAGCAGCAATATATGCGAATAAACATCCAAGGGAAATCAAAGAAGAGTTTGAAAATATATTAGAAGCGTTTGAAGAAGCAAACCTGCCACATAAGTTAACAAAAGAGCTTATTGACTTTTGGTTACATGGAAGTATTATTATTAATTATGAAATGATACTAAAGAGATTAAAAGCAAAAGATATATTACTAAGTATTGGATTACCACAAAAAAGCTTATCGACTATACTTAGTACACATGCTACAATAGATCACTACCTTCTACTTAAAAACATATGTTTAAATCGTGTGTTTGAGGAATTCACATCAGACTTTCAAACACTAGTTTTAGAACCTATCAATAAATTGTATATTGAGCCTTCTATTAAATTTGAAAATGCAAAGCTAATAGAAATAGAAAAGGCGAATAAAGTTATTACTTCTTTAAGTAAACCTATTCAAGACTCAATTAATAAGCTTGATAAACTTAATAAAAGTGCGCTTGCCGGAACTGTTCAAGAAACTCTACTTATTGAATTCACAAAATTAGATGAACTAATTAGTGATCGTATAAAATAATATTGTTAGGAGTAATAAAATGAATATCAAAGATATGACAATAGATCAGATTATTGAAAGACTGAAAAAAAATGGGCTTCATAATCAAGAAGATATTAATTTAAGAGAATTAGCAAAAAGTATAAAATCTAATGGTATAGAAAGTGAGCATATAGGTAAAAAACTAGGACTTAGAAATGGTGAACTTTCGAAAGTGAAAACTAGAACAAATATTTAAGGGGGGGGGCGGGTCTAAAAGCTACAGAACTAGACCGCCCTACATCGCCATTCCTAAACAATTTTTACAAACTCTATTTTGTAAAAAGTGGAAACTTTATGCATATTTTTTAAGGTTAGAGTTCATTGTTCTAAACCTTAAACGAAAGGATTAACTTTGAAAGAACATATTGACTGGGATTTAGTCAAATCGGACTATCAAGAAACAGATTTATCAATACGCAAGATTGCCGATAGGCACGGTGTTTCTCACACTGCTGTAAGAAACAGAATAAAAAAAGAGTCCTGGAATAGATTTGGAGATGTAGAGAATGTTCAAAAAATGGTTTTAACTAAATATGAAAAAGTTGGAAAGATTGCCAAACGAAAAATCAATGAAATTGTGGAAGTTCTTGGAAATAACTACCTTCCAACTTATGAGCCTCTAATTATAGTGTTTGCAACTAACTACGAAATGTGGTTTCAAATGAAAAATGAATTAGACCATGTGGGAATAATCCACAAAACACCAAAAGGTGCTAAAAGTCTTTCAATGGAGTTCAGAGCCCTAAAAGAAATTGAAAAAACTTTAAGAGAGCTAGGAGCAGACTTAGGTTTATCAGTTGGTGCAGGTATGAAACTCGGACTTTCTGACAAAACTGACATTGAGGAGGATTCACTATTTAATTTAGATTTGTCAGAGTATGATGATGTTGAAATTTAAAAAAGCTAGCGATAACAACCGTATACTGAAAATTAATAGATAAAAAGTTGAGAAAGCGAATATTTGTTAGAGATATTAGATGTAAGAATATACTTATTCTTTACAAATGTTCTCTTTGATGATACGTTTTAGCTCTTTACAGTCTTTATTTTCGATATAAAGGTTTAACCAAGACTCTACCCAATATGGATAATCACGGCCATTGGTGCCCCAATTATTTACACTTTGATATGAAGTGCCAAGTAGTTCACTTAAGCCTTTTTTATTTAGACTAGCTTTTTTAAGAAGATTATTAAATTGTTCTTTTTCCATTTCAATACCTATATTAAATACAAAAGTATATCTAATTTTATATTTAATATACATACGAGTACTGTATTAAGTTTTATTTAATATACAAAAGTATATTATTTTTAAATATAAATATACATATGTATTTAAAAGGAGTATAAATGCGTATTAAAGTTTACTTGCCAAATGGCTACAAGATTGTAAATGTGTCGGTAACTGACGACATTAAACAAATAGCAAAAAAATATTTAAGATGGGAGTATGTTTTATGAAAAACGATACTAAAAATGAAAAAAAAGTACTGGAGTCTGTTCAAGAAAATATATACAATATCCAGTCACTTGCAAAAGTACTAAAGTTGGCTACAGCTACAAACTATTCAGATCAAGTATGTGATGAAGATATAGCTGCTATAACAAATATAATCATCAATGAGTCTAAAACTGCTTTAGATAAAGTTTTTGATCATATATAGGGGTATATGGATATAGACTATGAATGAAGCACAAATTCAAAAAGTTAGACAAATGGTTAAAGAAAGTACATCCTTTCAACACTGGAAAAAAGAGTACGGGTTATCTATTGATAATTTTGAAATATTAGACATAGGAACTGGTCAACTATATCAAGTTGGAAACCAAGATATCGGTAAATACTCTATCTTTATAAAAGATAATGAGATTGACAGTGTGTTTTATGATTTTGAGGTAGTGATAAAAGATATGGAAGAAAACGAAAAAGCAATTTTAAAGGAGCACAAAAATGCATTCAGAAAATAAAAACAATAAAAAACCACAACAAATTGAAGGTATTGATTTTTCAGAATGGATATCTGAAGATGAACTTATTGAGATATCAGATGATTTAAAAGGCTTAGTAGCAATTATTGACAGTTTAGGAACTACTTCAGAGACAAGTGACCATGCATATTCTAAGCAAGCTTATTTATCATTGTCTACTCTCTTAATTGAAGTAATAAATAAAACTGAAGTACTAAAGCCAAAATTGGACTATATGGGCAATATTTGTAGATATGGTGTTGAGTATGCAAATTCTATAGATAATAAATAAAATTTTAATATAGCATAGAGTCATAAAAAGCTATTCTATGCTATATAAACAATAATATAATGAAAACAAAACTAATTGTTAATTTTTTAGAACTGCTATCATATCATACACATTAGTATCATCAATGTTCTTACCTATTACAACACATTCTAAAACATGTTCATTTTCTAAAGCTGTAGCTGCTGCATTTTCTACAAAAATATATTTTTTATCTTTATTAAAATTGTTATACCCAACATAACATAAAGCGATAGAAGTATTTGAAGGAGGTATATATATAAGGGTATTTTTATGTCCTTCTTTTTTCCATTGTTTTTGGACAACTGTCTTGAGCTTTAAAACTTTAGAAGCTAACATGTCTTGATCTTTAGGTATAAAACTACACAATATAGAACCAATTCTAGTCCACCCTTCTGTTTTTCTAGCTTCTAACTGCTCGATAACTCTTTTAAAAAGACTGTTTAGCTTCATGGCAGGTTTTTTAATACTTATTCCAGCATCTATTGAGTCATAGTAGTTTGTAACTATATTAGACATTCCAGAAATTATGAAACTATATCTTTCATTTGTAGGTGGAACATTTAAATGATACTCGATGTAATAACCTAATAAATCTATTTCATCACCATCAAAATTAACTTCTCTTTCAAAATACTCACGTTTTTCTAAATAATTAATAATTTCAACTGGATGTTCTAATATATCAAATACAGTTTCAAAGTCAGCAAGACTCATTGTAGGACAATATTCGAGTTCTTTAGGAATCCAATTTGTTTTTGAAAGCTTTTTCATATTAGCTTGGAGCGTTGCAAAATATTCAAGAGTAACTGATATTCTAAGTACGTTAGAAGTTTGACTCAAATCAAATGGGAGTTTAGCTCTTAATTCATCCTTTTCATCTGGATTATTAATAAGATGGAGAAGTTTATCTTTTAATCGTTTTGATTGGATATTTGGTTCTATTAACAATTTATTAATATCTCTTTGCAGTTTTTTTGGAGCTCCTCGTAAACTTGAAGAATCAATTTTCCCAGATTTTGCTTCAATGATTATTACATATGAATCTATGGCTGTAATAATATCTGTTTCATACTCTTTATCTCCATCTTTCCACTTAATATTTTTTACTGTATTTGATTCTGGAAATCGCTGCTTCACTATCTCTTCAATCGAGTCCTCCAAAAATTGTGATTTTCTTTTACTTAGTAATTCAGAATCGATTGTTTCAACTAATTTATTAAGTGAATTAAAAATAAAACTAAAAAATGTTTGAGGTAATGCACAAAAAAACTGCTTTTCATTTATAGCGATCAATGGCCGTATCCAGATAGGATTATCAAAATATATATAATCTTTGTTATATTCAGCCAGTGCACCTAAGTTATATGAAGATTGTTCTACAATAGATAATATTTTTGATTCTTCTAAATTCGTTTTACAGGCAAGTTCTTCAATATCAAAAATATAATTTTCTGATATCCGTAAATCGTAATGAGTTATAACATAAGACATTACCTGTTCTAAATTAAATTTTTCTTTCTGAAAAAACCTTATTGTTTCTTCTATATCTTTTTCTGTAGCTCCTATTAACTGATTGTATTTTGTTGCAATTTTTTCTATATCTCTTTCACTAAAAACATTCTTCAGTTTTTGAAATCTATCAGTTATTCTATATTCAAGATCATTCATTAAAACATTCATAAAGTCGATTAATTCAGTAGCTGAAAATCCATACTTCAGACTCAAGGATTGATCAAAAAACTCATATAATTTTTTTGAAATTCTGTTTACTTGTGAAAAATTTCCCCAATTACGAACCACTTGAGTATGACTTCTTGTCATTTCTTGTATTTGTCTAATTGCCTGTTCCTGTTCATTTAAGTCCAAAGCATCAGCTTGAAATCTTTGAAATGTAAATGAAAAACTTAATGTTTTTACTGCATCATTCAAAGACGAATAAACATCTGGTGTTACCACTTGACCTTTTGTTTCTGATAGTGTTAACATAAGAGCTTGCACAATTTCTATATGTGCTTGCTGTAAACCTTTTTCTTGTTTTTCTCGGTCTATTCCTTCATCTCCAACACCAATCATTAGTTCATAATTCGCCAACATAGATAATAAAGTTAAAGGATCAAACTCTGAGAATATAGAAATTATTTCATCAAGAGATTTTTTGTAGTTTTTTTCAGATTCTTGCTGAATACTATCAATAAGTTTTTTTCGCTCTTCTAACGATAAGTGAGCTAATGAAAAAGGTGGTTCTACAAAATCTGGATATGCAGACTTACTAATCATTTTTTCCTTTTCTTTTCTTTTCTTCTTTGTCTATTGTTTATACCCAATACATAACCTTTATTACAATCTTTTCAAAATAGAAGTAGTACAATACTTCTCTTACACATACAAATTAGTTATTATTTTCTACACTCCATTGGTGGATAGAACATTATTTTTTTTCCATCTCCAAAACTCATTGAAAAAAAACTGTTTAACATATCATCTTGAATTAAAAAATTTGCTACAGATACTTTATTATTTGAAAGTAACTTGATATATTGATACTGTGATATTTTTTTATTATTACAGGTATTGTAATTTGGATAATATGAATGCTTTACAATTGCATATTTTATTAAATTAGATTGCATATAACTTTTTGTTAAACTATTTAATGAACTAAACACCATTATCATTACTAGTATACCAAAAATAGAGGCGACGAAATGAACCCAGTATTTTCTCTCATTAACTTCTCCAATTTTGTTCTTTACAAATTCATTAAGAGGTTTAAATTTCTTTTTGAAAAAAAAGAAGAAAAAACTTATAAATTGTATGATAATTGCAATAATCATAAATATTTGTGCAATGAATATTACATAGGTCATCCAAGCAGGGATTACCATTAAACCTGCTAAAAAATGAATAGAAGCTTGATAACCATCTGGGTTTGCTTTAGTATGCAAATATATTATTTCTTTTGCTAAAGAAATTGCAGAAGCGAAGGCAAAATATCCTATGATAGCATATATAATTTTACCATACCACCTTCTTGATATAAACTTTAATACTCTGTATACAAAAAGTGAAAAAGCGTATATAAATATAGTACCAATAAGGTATCCTACATATGACTTTATCGATCTTCCTAACTCTTCATTAAAGCTAAATACTAAAAGATACATTAAAAAAATTACACCAATTAACTTATATAGTGCATAAGTTCTGCTTCTTCGATACTTAAGTTCAAGCAAAAAATATTTTAAGTTTTGTTTAAATTTCAGCAAAAAACCATTCATATTTAACATTCCTTTTAATAACTATCAAAAACTAATAAGAATACTCACTATTATACGAAAAACTTGTTATTATAACACTAAAATTAATATTTAATCAAAGGTATTACAAATGGGTTACCATGTAATTATAAAATCAGATAATGGCCTTGTCTCCCATTATGCTGAAAACTATGAAGATCTTGCATTTTTTTCAGATATTTCAGATGATAGTATCATTTATCAAGGAGAAGAGCACTGGACACCATCAGTTATAGGAAAAGATAAACAGTATTCGAATTTAGCGAAAGAAGAATTTAGGGCTGGAATAAAGGCTGAAAAACTTTTTTTAGAACAAGCTATAGCTAATAATTTAATGATTGAAAAGCTCTCTCAAGATATAGATAGTTTTAAGGCCTATACTAGTGGTGCTAATAAATTAATAAAGCGTGGTGACTATCTAATTAGAAATGCAAGAAATCTTGAAATTGAAGTAAAGTGTTTTACATTTTATAAAATCAAAAATAAAGAATTTATATACTTTAGACATGACCAATATAAAAAACATCAAAATATGCAAGAATTCACTGGTGCTCCAGTTGTAATTGCTTTTTATCAACGTGAAAATGATTCTCCAGTAGAAGAGTCACTTAGAATGATATCTATAGATAAAATAAGAGAACAAAACAATAAAACTATAAAATATTTACCAAAAGGTAAGGATTCTTGCTACATGATTCCACTGGATCAATGTGACGAAAAATTTTCTTATATAGAGAAAATACAAAATGATATAAATAGTCAAAAAGATAATTAGTAATTTTTGTTAAAATGCTATAAAAATATTTGAAAATTAAAGTTTCAAAACTATAATATCAACTTTTATAATACAATTAAATATAAGAATTATTCTACATAGAGATAAAATTGTGGTACAATAAATGCAATTTAGATATAATTCTGAAAAATTTTAGGAGTGCACATGGATATGTATAGAGTTGATCCCATCGCTTTAGCAGAGAATCACGGCATTGAAGTTATAGGAACTCCGTTCATTAATGTAGATGGAATGATAGAAAAAAAGTCAGATGATACAGTGGTAATTACTTTTGATAACTCTGTGCATCCAAATAGGCAAAGGTTTACCGTCGCACATGAATTAAGTCACTATCTCTTAGGGCATTTAGATAACTCTAATAAAGAATTGAGAGACCCTAGAAAAAATTTTTCATCCGAAAATTATGATTTAAAAGAAGTAGAAGCGAACAGAACAGCTGCTGAGATATTAATGCCAAAAGAAACATTAGAACATCTTGTGTATACTCTAGGGCATACAGATTTAGATGATCTATCTTCTATCTTAGAAGTTTCAACAGCCGCTCTTCACTACAGACTTAAAAACTTAGGAATGGTATGAGTGATTTAGCAGGTGGGGAAATCAATGAATTTCAAAAAAAAGTTGATACATCAAAACTTAAAGACGATGAACAATTAAGAAATTTCAAAACAGAATTTTTTAAATTAATAAAGATAATGCTAGTCGTTATGTTTGCAATAGCATATACTTTTATGCTATCTGCTTCATTAAATAATCCCAGTACTGGTGCAACTGTTATTGTTGTTACATCTTTAATGGTACCAACAGTTATAACTTTAGCATTAGTTAGGTTTTTGTATGCTAAAAATCGACCAGATGCTGAAAAAACCGCCCCATCGGTTGGATTTAATTTTCTAAAAGAATTATCTCAAATATTAAAAGATTATATTTCTAAAAAAGCATCTTAAGTTTTAGGGGCTTTTTTAGGGGCTTTATTTATACAAAAACAGTACAAACACCTTAAATAAAGACACTTAAATTCCGCACAGCTCCACCATCAACTTAATTTTAACCCCCCCTAAAAACAACAATTAAAATCCCTAAATACAGGCTTTTTAAGAGGTATTACACAAAATCAACTAACTACAACTATATATAAAAATGTACAAATATCTATAATTTAGGCTTATTTGG
>Ga0193952_1001135_pt1 | contig 10370 bp, 10 predicted proteins | sample BB_3_MG_FD_140368 | JGI IMG/M metagenome (GOLD analysis project Ga0193952, IMG submission 140368) | Microbial mat bacterial communities from the Broadkill River, Lewes, Delaware, United States - BB_3_MG | ecosystem: Environmental > Aquatic > Freshwater > River > Microbial mats | place: USA... | reverse complement strand
CAATATGCTGATGTTTCATCGTCTATGGATATGGCTTACACTTATGGCTATTACAAGTATATTACTCCCGATTCAACCTATCGGGGTTGTTACGTTTCTATTTGGAAAAAGGATATAAATAATCAGTGGAAATTTGTGTTTGATGCAGGAAGTAGTGGTTTAGGCAAAGAAAAATCTGAATAAACAGGTTAAATCAGCCATATATTGAGCTCTAATACAGTATAATTATAAAATTTGTTGCGTATTATTAAAAATAATTGACTCATAATTATTATATTTCATCAAATTAAGTAAATTTACCACGCTATTAATAACAAAAAATTTAAGTAATGCCACAAGGTACCGTAAAATTCTTTAATGAAACTAAAGGTTTTGGTTTTATTAAAAACAATGAGACAGACGAAGACATCTTTGTACACGTAACAGGATTAATTGATAAAATTGATCAGGGTGACGTTGTTACTTTTGATGTTGTTGAAGGAAAAAAAGGAATGAATGCTGTTAATGTAAAAATTGACTAATTCCTCTATTCTTTTTGTCAAAGCTCAATGTGAATTGGGCTTTTTTTATGCCCTTAATTTTGCAAAAACACCTGAAACTTTCCTAAAATCTATCTGTATTCGAGTTTTTCATCTCTGTGTATTGTTATATATTTGTTAGATGATTAATACAGATGAAAAACTCATACTCCTAAATAAGATCAGTGCCGATACATTGATGGAACATTTAGGAATTATTTATACTGAAGTTGGTGATGATTACCTGGTTGCAGAAATGCCTGTAAGCTCCAAACATTATCAACCCATGCGAATACTTCATGGAGGTGCAACACTTGCTCTGGCAGAGTCAGTGGGGAGCGCTCTGTCTGTTATTCATATTGATCTAAATCGATTTGATGTAAAAGGCATGGAAATAAATGCCAATCATATTCGCAGCATTAAAAAAGGGACACTCCGAGCTAAGGCAAAGTTTATCCATAAAGGAAGAACAAGTCATATTGTTGAGATTACAATTTGTAATGAGCAGGATAAGTTAATTTCTATTTGTCGTCTGACTAATGTTGTGTTAAAGAAACAGCTATGAAAGAGGACTTCGCATTTAAAAAAATTGAAGCTGTTCTTACGACGTGTTTAGCCAATCATCTTGCATTTTACGCTTACAAACGCCCCAATACCCAACAGATTGAAATCGGTATCCAAAAGGATCTGGATCTGTTGAAATATACAGATTTCGCTGATTTGGAAGGGTTGTCCGGTTTTGTAATGGCGCCTTTTGATTCTAATCAACAACATCCTTCCTGGTTCATTCGAGACGATTTTAATTTCAGCTCTTTTAATGATGATGAAATTGAACGTCTCAATCAATATAAAAATACGATTGATGAGAAGGAACAAAAGCCTATTGCAGGACAAAAGGAAGATGATTATTTTAATCAAATAGCAGCGTTTTTAGATGAACTGAAAGCTGGGAAGCTGAAGAAAGTGATACTGTCCCGGATTCAACTTGAAAAAGAGATTTCAGATGTTAAGAGAGCTGCTTTGTTTCTTCAGCTCTGCCAGCATTATCCACAAGCATTTGTTTCCTTTGTTTCATTACCAGGTGTTTGCTCATGGATGGGGGCTAGTCCTGAATTGCTTTTTAAATCACAGAATAGTTTCTCGGAAACCGTCGCTTTAGCCGGTACTATGCCTGTTTATCAAGGCTGTTCTCAGGAAAGGGAGTGGGGGAGTAAAGAGATCGAGGAACAAGCATTTGTGAGTGATTATATAGAGCGTGTTTTTGAAGATAATGCCATTTGTGCTTATGAAAAAATCGGTCCCTATACCGTTCAAGCGGGTCAAGTTGTCCATTTAAAAACCGATTTTAAAACCCAAGCCGACTTGAGTTTTAAAGATAAGTCGAAGATAATTTCGGCATTGCATCCAACGCCAGCCGTTTGTGGATTACCTAAAATTAAAGCTCTTGATTTAATAAAGCGGGTTGAGACTCACGATAGAGAATATTATGCTGGCTTTTGGGGCCCCATTCATGCAAATGGTGAATGTGCATTGTATGTGAATTTGAGAACCATGAAATTATCAAAAAATCATTTATCTTTATTTGTCGGTGGTGGAATAACAGCAGACTCTATTCCGCAAAAGGAATGGGAAGAGACACAACATAAGGCACAAACTTTATTGTCGGTAATCAATAAGTTTGATGCAAACTGATATGAATATTTCATCTCATTCATACGAGTATTCAGATAAAAAATATAGCCCACCGGGCATTAAGATATAATAGAAGAAATGACTCAGAAAACCTCAGATATTAAGGGTGTAAAAGAATTGATTGACATTTGTGTTGGAAAGGGAATGGAATATGTTGTTATTTCTCCCGGATCACGAAATGCACCTTTGAGTATCTCTCTTGCACGCGATAATCGTATACAAACCCCTGTGATTGTTGACGAACGAAGTGCTGGATATTTTGCTTTGGGTATTGCTCAACAAACGGGGAAGCCAGTTGGTTTGGTTTGTACCTCGGGTACAGCTTTGCTTAATTATGCGCCTGCCGTTGCTGAGGCTTTTTATCAGCGTTTGCCTTTAGTTGTGCTTTCGGCTGATCGTCCGCAAGAGTGGATTGGTCAGGATGACAGTCAGGCGATTAATCAGGTGAATGTTTTACAAAATTTTGTTAAGGCTAGTTACCATTTGCCTATTGTTACTGATGGGACGGATGATTTGTGGAGTCTCAATCGAATGATGAATGAGGCGCTTTCAAAGTCTATTTCCGGTAGATTGGGGCCTGTTCATATCAATATTCCTTTTCGTGAGCCACTTTATGGAGATAAAGAGCATGAAGTAAGTAAAGAGAGAATAATTAGAAAGATTGAGTCTCAAAACATACTCTCAGCTGAGGCAAAGGATAGCTTAATTCAGGAATGGGAATCATCACATAAGGTGTTGATTTTAGCAGGTCTTTTACCAAAAAATGAAAAACTGAATGCTTGTTTGATTCAGTTGGCAAAGTTTAAACAAGTTGTTGTATTAACTGAGAGTATTTCGAATCTTAACGATCAGGCTTTTTTACCTTGCATCGATCGGGTGATTACCAGTTTTTCAGCTAAAGAGGCGGAGGTATTCCAACCCGATCTTCTGATCAATTTTGGTGGGCCTTTGGTGTCTAAAAAGATCAAATCATTTTTAAGAGAAAACCCACCTGAAAAGCATTGGTTTGTAGGTAAAGAAGATAAACTTATAGACACCTTTAAGGCTTTAAGTTCGCATATTGATATTGCACCTGAAAACTTTTTTGAAGAGATCTTACCTCTTCTTTCAAACCATGAGAGTACATATGCTGATGATTGGAAAAAGCGAGACCGAGCTTGCGATTTAGCTCATGAAGACTATTTGAAAAACACAAAATGGTCTGACTTAAAGGCTTTTGAGTCGGTGTTGGGGGCAATTCCGGATGGGGCTAATTTACAGTTGGCCAATTCATCGGTGGTGCGCTATGCCCAGCTTTTCAAAACCAGCCCGAACCTTCTTTATAATTCCAATCGGGGAACATCAGGGATCGATGGATGCACCTCAACTGCTGTTGGGGCTTGTCATGTGAATGATAAAATTACGACGCTTATAACCGGTGATATCAGTTTCTTTTACGATACGAATGGATTGTGGAATAAGTATCTGAGTAATCGACTTAAGATTGTTTTGATCAACAATGGAGGAGGAGGGATTTTTCGATTTATCCCTGGTCCATCAGATGCTCCGGAGCTTGAAGAATATTTTGAAACAGTTCAGGAATATCGTGCCGATAAGCTTGCTGAAACTTATGGTTTAGATTATTTTTATGCCGATAGTTTAGAGGCTTTGGAAAACAGTTTGCCAGACTTTTTCAAATTAGGAGAAAAGGCATGCATTCTGGAACTTAAAACGCCAAGAGAATTGAATGATGTGGTGTTAAAAGACTATTTTAAGAATTTACGTAAATAATAATTGAAGAAGAATACGGAGATTGAGCACATAAGTTGATCTTGCTGTATTCAGATCTAAAACAAAATAAAATGACACAGAGAAACTGGACAACGATAAAGGAATACGAAGATATCAAATTTGAATTCTTCGAAGGAATTGCAAAAATTACAATCAATCGCCCGGAGGTTTATAATGCATTTCGCCCACAAACCAACTTCGATATGCTTGATGCGATGGATATTTGTCGTGAGCGTTCTGATATTGGTGTAATTGTATTTACAGGTACCGGAGATAAAGCTTTCTGTTCTGGTGGTGATCAGAATGTAAAAGGAGTTGGTGGTTATATTGATGATCATGGAGTGCCTCGTTTGAATGTATTGGATTTGCATAAGGCCATTCGTTCTATGCCCAAGCCTGTTGTTGCGATGGTCAATGGTTATGCTATTGGCGGGGGACACGTTTTACACGTGGTTTGCGATTTAACCATTGCTTCGGATAATGCTAAGTTTGGTCAAACAGGTCCTAAGGTGGGTAGTTTCGATGCTGGTTTTGGTTCATCGTATCTGGCTCGTCAGGTTGGTCAGAAAAAAGCACGTGAAATCTGGTTCCTTTGTCAACAATATACGGCTAAGGAAGCTGAAGAAATGGGAATGGTCAACAAGGTCGTAGCCTTGGAAGATTTGGAAGATACAACGGTTGAGTGGTGCAAAATTATGATGCAGCGTAGTCCTATGGCGCTTCGTATGATCAAGCGTGGCTTAAATGCTGAGCTTGACGGACAAAGAGGTTTGATGGAATTTGCAGGTGACGCAACCATGATGTATTACTTGATGGAGGAAGCTCAGGAAGGTAAAAATGCATTCCTTGAGAAACGTGATCCTGATTTTCAGAAATTTCCTAAATTTCCTGGATAAGGAATAATAAGGTATTAATAAGAAATGCCAGCCTTTGGGTTGGCATTTTTTGTTGGCGTATGTTGTTCGCATGTTTGTTCAAATTCACTATTTTTAGATGTTAGTTCAAAATAAATTAAGTCATGGATATTCGCTTAGCTCAGAGCTCCGATCTGGAAGCAATCAATACGATCTATAATCAGGCTGTTGCTGCCCGATATTGTACAGCTGATCTTGATCCTATAAGTATAGATGAACGTAAAATTTGGTTTCAGTCACATTCAGAAGATAAGTATCCTGTATATGTGGGTGTGGAAAATGGAGAAGTGCTTGCCTGGTTTTCATTTTCAGCCTGGCGTTCGGGACGGCGTGCTTTAGCTCAAACAACTGAAGTTAGTTATTACATTCACGAAAAGCATTTTCGAAAAGGTTTTGCCAGTCAATTGATGAGTTTTGCTTTGACAAAAGCACCTGAGTTTGGTTTTAAGAATTTGTTTGCCATTCTTTTGGAACCCAATATCGCAAGTATAAAGCTTCTTGGAAAATTTGGATTTGAATTGTGGGGGAGGCTGGTTGATGTGGCTGAAATTGATGGTGAAGTTTGTAGCCAACGTATTTATGGTCGAAAGATTAATAACTGTTAGATGTTAAGAAGTTCTTAAAGGGTTTCAGTTATTTTGAAATCTGACAGACTTGTTTTATTTTAGATTAATTAAAAATAAACAAAATGAGACGACTAATATTGGGATCATTATTATTGATGGTATCAATAATAACAAACGGACAGAAGGTGATGACAAAAGGGAATTATAATAAGTTGACTGAGGAAGAGAAACGCGTCATCCTCTATAAGGGAACAGAATATCCTCATACAGGAGAATACGTCAATCATAAGGAAAAAGGGGTATATGTGTGTAAGCAATGCAACTTGCCTTTATATCGGTCAACTGATAAATTTGATTCGCATTGTGGCTGGCCAAGTTTCGATGACGAAATTGTGGGAGCTGTAAAACATTTGCCGGATGCCGATGGAAGACGTACAGAAATTGTGTGTGCCAATTGCGGTGGGCATTTGGGGCATGTCTTTATGAATGAGGGATTCACAGAGAAAAACACGCGCCATTGTGTCAATTCAATTTCTTTGAAATTTATCCCGGCAGAAGAAAAAAAGAAAGATAAATAATTGAGATTTCATTTGAACGGTAAAAAGGGGCAGCCTAAATAGCATATTTGCTATCGACTGCCCCTTTATCTTATTCTCTATTCTTTGATGAATTGTATCAATTCGGATTAAATGGCTTGAGTTTTATCTTTAAGCCAGATCTTATGCTTCTCATCAAGATGAGGAGCCAAACTGTCGTATACTTTTTGATGATAATGATTGAGCCAATTTCGTTCCACTTCGTTCAGTAGATTTAAATCCAGAGCTTTGGTGTCGAAGGGGAAAAGAGTAAGAGTCTCAAACTCTAAAAAATCACCATATTCAGTACTTTGTTTTTCTTTGCAAAGAATCAAATTTTCGTGACGAATCCCATAGGCACCAGCCTTATAAAAGCCGGGCTCATTCGAACTAATCATACCTGGTAGAATTGCTTGCTCTTTTAATTCCTGGCGAATACTTTGAGGACCTTCGTGGACATTTAAGAAACAACCAACGCCATGTCCGGTTCCGTGTCCGTAATTTTTGCCGTATTGCCAAAGAGGCTGACGAGCCAAGATATCGATATTGCAACCACGAGTTCCTTTAGGGAACACAGCTAAACTCATTTGAATCATACCTTTTAGGACTAAGGTAAAATCCAATTTCTCTTCTTGTGTTAATTCACCGAGGGCAGTTGTACGCGTTATATCTGTTGTTCCATTCATGTACTGACCGCCTGAATCGATAAGAAGAATCCCTTCCGCTTTAATTTCACAATCCGTTTCTGCTGTGGTCGAATAGTGAGGAGATGCGCCATGTGCTTTGTATCCAACAATACTACTGAAACTTTCCCCCATAAAATGTTTTTGTTGGGATCTAAAGTTTCTGAGTTGATCCATTAGGATAAATTCAGTTATTTTGATTTTACCCAGATTCTCTTCAAGCCAACAGAAAAATTGAGTTAAAGCGATTCCGTCTTGAACCATCGCTTCTTTTATGCCATTAATTTCAATGGAATTTTTCTGACTTTTTAATAGTTGTGAAGGATTTTCCCGTTCTATAATATTAGCCGTAATCGATCGGTAGATTCTTAAGTTACTGCGATTATTATCAAGAAGCACATTTTCAGAGCTGGGAAGTTCTTCCAGATCGTTGCATATTTGCTTATAATCAATAATTTCAATGCCATCATTTTTCAGACTCTGAATACATTCATTGTTAAGTTTTGCTTGATCGAGATAGAGAGAACAATCTTCTTCATTAATTAAGGCATAGGCAATGGCAACAGGATTGAAATTAACATCTTGTCCTCTGAGGTTAAAAATCCATGCGATATCGTCAAGACTTCCAACAAAATGATGTTTGGCATCAAGTCGGCGCATTTCTTCACGGATAATGGCTAGTTTTTCTTTACGAGATTGACCTGCAAATTCAACCGGGTATTCAAATATCATTTGTTTAGGAAGATTTGGTCGGTCGCCCCAGATTTCATTTATTAAATCTTCATCTTCATGGATATGAAAGGATAAATCAGCAAGCGCATTTTTTAGTTCTTTAGTCTGAGCTATAGAAAAACAGGTTCCATCAAATCCAATATTAGCTTCCTGTTCTAATTCTGAAAGTAACCATTCGTATTGGTTTGGAACGCCAGAGATTCCCATTTTGAAAAGTTGAATACTGCTTCCCTCAAGTTGCTTTTCAGCTTGTAAAAAATATCGGGAGTCTGTCCACAAACCAGCTTTGTCTTTAGTAATAACAACAGTTCCGGCAGAACCTGTAAAACCTGATATCCATTGACGTGATGTCCAATAGTCCGGAACATACTCACTCATATGTGGATCGGAGCTTGTGATGATGTAAGCGTGGATTTTTTTTTCTTCCATCAGAGAACGCAATGCATTCACTCTTTCAAAAATGGTCATAATTGAGTTTAATTATTGTTTATTCGTTAAAAATACGATTAAAGCTATTGATGCACCCAATAAACAGGTTTAAATTTCATCGTAATATGTTTTTTTTCTGAAATTATGAATAAAACCGGGGGAGTTATAAAACAAAAAATCCCTCTTTCAGTTTAGAAAGAGGGAGGAAATAGATTTAGAAAGCTTTATTTTAAACTGATATTGCCATATTTACTAATAATATGAACTCCAGCTTCCGGAGAGGTTTTTTCTCCAACAAGAACCTTAATTTTGGATGAGGAATTATCTTTGAACTCTTCAATCACTTGTGATTCTGTTGGGTAACTGATGCCACAGTATTCAGTCTCTGCGTCAAGCATATAGGATGCCTCTTCTGCAATAATTATACGACAAGGAACGTATTGGTTATCAACATTAATTGATTCAAAGTTAGCTGATACATTATCAACTTTACAGTTTCCATACCTTAAATTTAGATCAAGACTTTTGTTTATATTTCCAATTTTAATGTCAGAATACTGTCCTTTACTCACCAATAATGATTCTGTATTTAAAACATCAATAGCATCGTATTTGGAATCGGCAATCAAAGACAAATTGTTATCTAAATGTAGTTTTGAAAATCGACTGACAACAACAAGCGCTTCGCTGGTTCCAATATTCATTTTTGAATATTTCAATGTCAGTTTTGTGCGATTACATTCATTGATGGTTGCTTTGGCATACGAAAGATTAATACTACTCAATGGCTTTTCGTTTGGATATAGAAGTTTCTCAGCAAGTAAGTTGCCATAACTTAGGTTGATATTGGTTTTTGCTGTAACTGTATTGATATAGATATCTCCAAATTTATTGTTCAAAGAAATTTGAATGTATTCCGGCATAAACACCTCATAGTCGATACTGAATTTATTCCCTGTTTTAAAGGATTTTTCCATTTCGGTAAACGCCATAATGGTTTCACCTATTTGGTCCATATTAATATCAATTCCCTTAAATAAGCTTTCTGCTTTTGCTTCGTTAGCGGCATGGACTGTTATAGTCGCCTTTATAACAACAGAATCAATTTCCCAGTTTTTGATTTCAATATCACCATATTTGTTTTCAATAGTAAGTTGAGAGCCCTCTTTCACGGCATATTTTCCATCAAATGTTTTTGTGTAATCATCCGAAGCATATAGCTGGTTACTTAGGCCTATACATAAAAATAGTAATAGTGCGGTAAGTTTTAATCGAGTTGTTTTCATCTGTTTGTATTTTTATTATTTATTTGTCAGATGGAAGTCGCCTAATAATCATTTTTCTGTTTGAGAAATGTCTTATTGTAGCTCGTTTCATGCTAATAGATTTTTATTTTTAAATGTTAATAATATCTGCAAGAGCAATGTCTTGTTGGTTTACCAGATAGAGTTGTTTTACAATTCTATTTAGAATATTGTTTTTGGCTTGAAAGTGTTCAATCATAGCCTGAATAACGCGTTCATCTTTAGGGTTGGTTTGGAGCTCTGCTTCTAATTGTTTGTAGAGTTGGTCCATACCAGCAAGGTCTTTTTTTATTCTGTTTTGTTCTTGAATATCTGATGATTTTGTTAATTGATCTATGATATCCAGTTGCTTGTTGATGTTTGTTTTAAAATAGTTTTCGACCTCTTTATATTCAGGAGAAACCTGTCCCAGACTAAAATGCTGCGGTTTGAAATCACGAAGCTGATAAGTAGTCAGTCCTGCAACCATTAAAATAGCAACAGTGGCCGCAACTTTTATCAGATTATTCCATCTCCATTTTGACTTTCTCTGATGATGCAATTGCAATTTTTCTCTGAACTGATCGAAGTGATCGTTTTGAGGTTCATCATTGTCGAAGCTGGCTCTGTTTTGTTTTATTATTCGTTCAATATCTTTCATTTGATTCTTTTTTTTAAGGACTTGTCAGTTGTCTGACTTAATATTTGAATCAATTTCTTTTTTGCTCTGTTGTACTGCGAACGTGAGGTCGATGCTGAAATATTTAATATTTCTGCAATTTCTTCATGATCGTAAGATTCAATTAAATAGAGACTTAAAACAATGCGATACCCCGATGGTAGTTGTTCAATGGCCTGCTTGATTAAATCTATATTGTTTGTTGTAAATTCTTCTTTTTCAGTCACCTCTTCGCTAAATTGATGGATTTTATCATCAATTGGCAGGCAATCAATTTTATTCTTTTTTAGATAATCGAGAGCTTTATTAACGACGATTCGTTTTAGCCAGGCTCCAAAACTCACCTCACCTTTGTAGGAATTTATTTTATCAAATGCCGATAAAAAAGCTTCCTGCATAACATCTTCGGCTTCCTGTGTGTTATTTAATATACGCAGGCATGAATTATACATGGCTTTGTAGTATAATTTGTAAATCTCGAATTGTGCCTTGGTATTGCCTTGGCGACAAGCATCGATTAAATCCTGAT
>Ga0193952_1001134_pt1 | contig 10374 bp, 9 predicted proteins | sample BB_3_MG_FD_140368 | JGI IMG/M metagenome (GOLD analysis project Ga0193952, IMG submission 140368) | Microbial mat bacterial communities from the Broadkill River, Lewes, Delaware, United States - BB_3_MG | ecosystem: Environmental > Aquatic > Freshwater > River > Microbial mats | place: USA... | reverse complement strand
TTATTAAAAATCTTTGCAAAGAAGATTTTTGTTTTAACATTGAAACTTTTCTCTTCTAAAATTCCTGCAGTACTTAGTAAGATAAGATTATCAGGATTAATAAGTGTTGCAACTTTTCCACCAAATGAGTGCCCAGCTATTGCTACAACATTTGTATTTAATGTTTGTAAAAAGTTTTTTATAATAAGTGAGTAATCTTTTGTAGTAAGAACATAGTCATTTGAACTTTTTCCAAAACCTGGCATATCAATATATATATGTCTAAAGTCTTGAAGTAAGTTTCCAAATGCTTGCTTCATAATCTCTTTATTTGAACCCCAACCATGAAGAATAACTATATCCTTCTTTTGGCTAGGATTAACTATCTCATATGAGATACTAAATTTTCTGTCTTGTACTTCAATGCTTTTTAAAGCCAAATCTATTTACCTTTTGATGCTTGTATTTTATTTACATATTCGTATGTAATTTTAATATCTTTTTGATTTGGTAAAGATTTAGCTAGTGTTGTTAGTACATTATTAAAGTCTTTAAATAAATAGTTTGCCATAGAACCAGGAATTGGATTTATCTCATTTAAATATACTTCCTCTTCTTGAACAAAGAAATCACATCTAATAAGTGAACCATCAAATGTGTTGTTATAAATAGCCTTGAAAGACTCTTTGATTCTATCCTTAAGTTCTTCAGAAATATCAGCTTCTAAAGCAGCAGACGTTCTAGCAAAGTCTAAATATTTTTTATCAAAATCTAAGAACTCAGCTTTTTGTGGTTCTTCAATGATTGAGAAAACAAACTCACCATTTATTTTAGTACCTGCTAAGTTATACTCTTTGATTCCTGAAATAAATGGTTCTACAATAATTGCTTCATCGAACTCAAAAGCCACATCAAGTGCATAATCTAACTCTTCTTGGGTTTTTACAATTGAAACACCAATAGAACTACCTAAAGTAACTGGCTTGATAATTACAGGGAAAGAGTGAACTTCTACTTTGTCATTTTTAGTGTAGTATTTATAATCAATAGCTTTTACACCAACACTGTGGGCATAACCTTTTGTTAAAAACTTGTTAAAACTAACTGCACAAGCACCTTTTCTAGGTCCTATATAAGGAATATTTGCAAACTCAAATAAAGAAGCTAATAGTCCATCTTCTCCGTCACCACCGTGAGTTATATTTAAAATAGCATCAACTTCAAAAGGTTTAGCACCAAACATAGCCTTCTTTGAGAAACCATCTTTTGAGAAGTTTAGAACATCACACTTTTTATACTCACCACTACTAAATAGTTTTGATTTTATTTTATCTGTTGGAATATGATAAAATTCTCTATTTGAATCACAAAAAATATAAACTAACTCTTCTTTTAAAACATCTTTCATAGCAATAGCAGAAACAATTGATATTTCATGCTCATATGACTTACCACCAAAAACTATTCCTAACTTCAATCTATCTCCTTTTAAATGTCCCATTTAAAAGGGACCTATTTCATAATAACTACTTTTTAGCAGGATTTATAAAAAATCCTTAAAAGTATCAAAATTCTAAAGAAAGCAACGAGTTGCTTTTACTATTATATTTTATTTTTGTAATTGTTTAAGTGCTTGTTTTACTAAATCACTTGTATTTGTACCTGTACACGCTTTAAGTGCTTTTGATACAACATCTTTTTTAAATCCTAAAGATTCTAAAGCAAGTGCAGCTTCAAGTGTTGCATTTGAACCACTAACTGCTCCTTCTTCATCATCTTCAACAATAAACCCTGATAACTCAACTAAAATTCTACTAGCACCTTTTGGACCAATACCTGGAACTCTTTTTAACATTGATACATCATTTTCACTAACAATTTGTGCAAAAGAGCTTGGTGTAAAGGTAGAACAAATAGCAAGTGCTACTTTTGGACCCACTCCATTTATCTTGATAACTGTGTCAAATAATTTTTTTTCATTGGGGTCTAAAAAGCCATAAAGTGTTTGAGAATCTTCTCTTATAATGTGAGTTGTATGAAGCTTAACACGCTTGTCTGTTACTTTTGAGCTACAATTTACTGAAACGAAAACCTCATAAATTAGACCATTTACATTAAGGTGTAAGTGGGTCGGCTCCTTTTTTTCAATGCTTCCTTCAATACCTACAATCATATTTTTCTTTCAAAATTTTAAATTTTCTTTTTGTTTTTATATACAATAAATAATATTCATTATATAATATTGAAGCTTAATATCAAGGTTGTGTTGATGATTGAATTAATTACAAAAAAAATAAGTAATAAAATAATAGTTTCTCTATTTATTTTAATGTCTCTTTCGAGTTTAATAGTAACATATATGACTACTGAGCAAGTAAGAGCAGACTCCATTGCTACTACTAAAAAAAATCTTGACATGCTTAATACTGCAATGTTCCAAAGTCTAAGAAATGCGATGAATACAGGGGACCCTGCACAGATTAAAAAAGCAGAAGAAGAAGCTGCTACTATTGATGGAGTAAAAGAGCTTGTAATTGCAAAAAGTCAACCTCTTATTGATATGTACGACCCAGGTGCAAAATTTACTACTGACCCAGATGTTTTAAAATCATTTAAAACAAAAGAAAACCAACTATTAGAAACTGATGATGCAGAAGGGCATAATTTAAGAATGATTAAGCCAATGATTGCAACACAAGAGTGTTTAATGTGTCATGCTAATCAAAAAGAAGGTGATGTAATTGGTATTATGGACCTTACATTCTCACTTGCAGAATCAGATGATAAAATTAGTACTTTAGTAATTGAAATTTTAATAGTATCTACAGTATTTGGCTGGATTACTATTGGTCTAATTTTTGTTATTGTTAAAAGAGCAACAAAACCTATTGCTACACTTAAAAGTGGATTTGAAAACCTACTTAAATCAAATGACCCAAGTATTAAACTTGATGTTGAATCAAAAGATGAGATTGGGGAAGTAGCAAATCTATTTAACTCTTATATGGATAAAGTAAGAGCAGGTCTAAAACAAGATGAAAAAGTTATTGAAGAAGCAAATGATATTTTAGAAAAAACTGGAAATGGTTTCTTTGTATACCAAGTAAATTCAACTGCTTCGAACCCATATGTTGAAGATTTAAAAAATAAACTAAATGCAATGATTAATCATACAAAAGAGACTCTTGATAGAATCAATGACACTCTTAAAAACTACTCTGAGTCTAAATTTGATTATAAGATAAATGATAAAGGTATTTATGGTGACTTAGGTTCACTTGCTGCTGGAATTAAACTTGTAGGTAATAATACATCTGAAATTTTAGCGATGATTATGAATACTGGGGATTCACTTAAAGAGAGTACTCATACTTTATCAACTGCATCAAATCAGTTATCTACGTCATCAAATCAACAAGCTGCATCTTTAGAAGAAACAGCTGCTGCATTAGAACAAATTACTGCAAATATTAAAGGTAATACAGAAGCTTCTAATGAAATGTCTTCTTTAGCAGGATATGTAACAAAATCTGCACAAAATGGTCATAGCCTTGCAAATGAAACAGCTGTTGCTATGGATGATATCAATGCGCAAGTTAGTTCTATTAATGAAGCTATTGAAGTTATTGACCAAATTGCTTTCCAAACAAATATCCTTTCACTAAATGCAGCTGTTGAAGCAGCTACTGCAGGTGAAGCAGGTAAAGGTTTTGCAGTTGTTGCAGGTGAAGTTAGAAACCTAGCTTCTAGATCAGCTGAAGCAGCAAAAGAGATTAAAGAGTTAGTTGAAAAAGCAACACAAAAAACAAATACTGGTAAACAAATCTCTGATAATATGATTACAGGATATGAAGAGTTAAATCAAAATATTAATTTAACTATTGAAAAGATTGAGCAAGTTGCAAATGCTTCTAAAGAACAAGAAGCAGGAATTGTTCAAATCAATGATGCTGTTAACTTATTAGATAGAGCAACTCAAGAGAATGCACAAGTTGCTGACCAAATCTCTAAAATGTCAAATGATATTGCTAATATGTCAAACTCTCTTGTAACAGCAGCTTCAAGAGCGAGCTTCTTACAAGAAGCAAGAGAAGAAGTTTGTAATGTAGATTTAGTTTATGATACAGCTAAGTTAAAAGTAAATGTTCTTGGTCTTAAAGATGATGTTTACTCAAAACTTGGTTCTTATGAGAAATGGACTACATCATCTTGTTATACTGTTTCTGATTGGATTAAGGAGTATTTAGAGATTAATCCAAGTTGTGATTACAATGCAATTGAAGACCTTGAAAAATTAAACGTAAGTTTAAAAGGTAAACTTCAAGAACTAGTAGATGCAAATGCTGCGAAAGCAGATAATGAAATTCTAAATGAAAAAGCTAAGGCTGTAGAAGTAGAGTCTTTAAGAATATTTGGAACACTGAATAGTCTGAAAAAAGAGGCTTGTAAGAATAAATAAAAAGGTTTAAAAACCTTTTTATTTTAGTTAGCTGTTTGCATACTTTTAATTAATGCTTCTAACTCATCATCAGAAACTGTATCTGATGTTTCATCCCCCGATATATGTTTAGCAGAAGAAGCAATATTATACTCTTTTGAGTCAATATTGTTAGTTTCACAAACGTGATTTACAACTCTTTCTATTTTTTGTCTATGTAAGTCTTGATGCTGTAATAAACCGAAAGAATTAGAAATCAGTTCTTCAATTTTTTTAGCTTTATGTAATGGAAGATCAAGTTCAGAAATAATACTGTCTACATTTTCTAAATTTTCATAAATAGAAACAGCATTGTTTTCTGACTCTTTAATCACATCACATAAATCTTTTATAAGATCCTCGTATGTCATAATATAACCCTTTATCAAAAGTAAGAAAAGTGTATCTTATTTTACCTTAATAATATTATGACTAATTAGTTATTTATAACTATAAAAAAGATATTTTAGTGAATTACCTCAGCAACAAACTCAGTTGCATATGAACCTTTTGGAAGTGTAAATTGTAACTCCATCCAGTTTTTTTCTTCTTTAAAATTTGTTTCAATTTCTTCAGGGAAAATCCATGCAAATCTTCTTGCACCATCTTCTTTAATTTCAACATCAAACTCTTTTTCAATATTTTGTGCTAAGCCATCTGCTTTTTTAACTCTTTTTCCACAAAGAAGACCAGTAGCAACTCTATCTCTAGCAAAGAACTTTTCAGCCTCTTCATTTAAGTTTTCAACATGGAATATCTTTCCATAAGGATAATGACTCATTAAATCACCAGGAATAAGTTTGAAAGGGTGTTCTTGTTTTTTCATATCTTTCACTACATCTAATGGTAGTTCAAGTTTTTCATAAATCTCTTCAGCTTTAAAAGAGTCAACTAGTTTTGAAACTTCTATTCTCTTTGAAAGCCAATTATTGAAAAGGTAACTTTGGTAAGAGTTAACAAACATCTGTTTTAGTTTTCTATTTCTCTCTTTTAGTTCACCTTTTACTATTGCTTCACCCTTTTTATAGTTATCACCTTCTATTCCAAATCTTTGAAATCCAAAATAGTTTGGCATACCAAAAGTTGCAATACTTTGAACTGCTTGTTCAATCTTTTTAGCATCAATTAGATTTACTCTTTTTAATCTAATAAAAAATTTATTTCCTTTTAAATGCCCTACTCTTATTTTGTTGTTATGTCTTGTTACGTCTAAAACTTTTATCTGTTCATGATTAAAGCTATTTAACTTTTCTTCAAACTGCTTTGGAATAGAGATATGTTGAATCGTCATTGCATTTTTATCTTTTAATCCTGCATAACCTATATCTCTTCCTTTACAACCTAAATGTTCCGAAAATATTCTAACTGCATCCCATGTAGTTAAATCTTTTTTTCTAAACTTTACAATTAAATGTTCACCTTCTCCACTAAACTCATATAGAGGTATTTCTGTTACAACAAAATCATCTTTGTTTTGTTTAAATAGAACATCAATCTTTGAATGGTTTAAATACCTTTGAACTTTTTCCACTTTCTTCCTTATACTTTATTAATCTTTGAAATGATGATTTGCACATTCACAAGAGTATTTACCCTTAACTGCTTTGGCAAATATATTTAATGGCACATCATATTTTTTTGCTAATTTTTCTATTTTATCTTTATGTTTTTTATCAAATGAGAAAAGCAATTCATACTCTTCACCTGAACAACCTATATCTTTATCAATTTTTTCAAAAAACTCAAATCCAACCTTACTTTGTTTTGACATTCTTTCAAGCTCAAAAAATAGACCATCAGATATATCCATAGAGGCATTTACATACTTTGAGATTTTATAAAAAAACTCTGCATTAAGTTTTGGTTTTATAAATTTAGATTTCTTTGATACTTTTTTGCCTAAGAATAGTTTCTCTAAATCTCTTTTTGAAGTTCCTAGATTTCCTGTGTAACAAAGCAAATCATCTTTTTTTATTCCACTTCTAAGAATTGGCTTTTTTGTTTTAGAAATGATTGTTACTGAAATATCTAGCTTTATATTTGAGATTGTATCTCCACCAATAATTTCAATACCAAACTCTTTGGCTACTTTTTTAAAACCCTTTGCTAACTCTTTTAAATCTTTATTAGTGTACTCTTTTGGAATTGCTACAGTTAAAAGTGCATATTTAGGCTTAGCATTCATTGCAATTGCATCTGAGATATTTACTAGCATTGCTTTTTGAGCTATTTGTTTTAAGCTCATCCACTCTTTTTTAAAGTGAACATTTTCAAAAAAAGCATCATTGCTATAAACCCATTTACCAATAACAGCACCGTCATCACCAATAAGTTTTGTATTACTAACAAACTGTTTTATAAAAAAATCTTCTTTATTCATAGGCGAGATAATAGCATAATTGTACTTGCTTTCTATTTTAATTATTTTTTTGTATAATACGCCAATTTTATTATTAGGAGAAGAAATGCCAAAAATTAACAAATATGTTGATATTGATACTGTAGAAAGAGAAGCAAAGAAAGATTTAATTGATAGACACTCACCATTTATCCACTGTGCTGAAGCTGCTAAAAAAGGTGAGCCTTTTGAAGTAACTGTTAAAATGGGAAATGAATATACTCACCCAGATGATTTTGATCACTATATTGAGTCTGTTTCATTATTTAATGGAGAGACTTTATTAGCTAAAGCTACTTATGTTCCAGGAACATTAGGTAATGTTAAAGCTCACAATACTACAACTTTTACAATCATCCCAACTTCTAAGAAATTAAACTTAGTTGCACATGGTTACTGTACTAAGCACGGAATATGGGAATCAACTCCTGTAGTTGTGCCTGTAGAAGACTAATCATATTTTTAAGTAAAGCAATTTTTGCTTTACTTAATACTCTTAAAAACACACTTATATTAATCAAAAACTAACTTATTAATACTTATATTAACTAATCATTAACTTTTTATTTGACTTTAGTTAATGCTCATCTATTATAATTTTCATATGGATTAAGAAGAAACGCGAAACTTCTTAACTTTAAATTGCGAATTTTTTAAAGTTTTCCAAAAAACTTATTTCCTTGTGTGTAAAAAAGCTCCTTTCCCTGGGAGCTTTTTTTTTGGCCTTAAAAATAAGAATCATTATGCTAATATTCGCCAAATGAAAATACTACTAAAGAATATTAAATAAATGCCTCTATCTAATTTAAATAAAGAACAACTCGAAGCTGCAACATGTGACAAAGGTTTTAACCTTATTATTGCTAGTGCAGGTACAGGAAAAACTTCAACTATTGTAGGAAGAATTGCTAATCTTATAAACAATGGTGTACAACCTGATGAAATTTTACTATTAACTTTTACAAATAAAGCTGCTGCAGAGATGGTACAAAGGGTTGCTAAGTTCTTTGGAAAAGATATGGCTGCAAAAATTATGGCTGGAACATTTCACTCAGTCTCATATAAACTACTAAAAAAACTAAATAAAAATATTACACTAAAACAACCAAATGAGTTAAAAACTCTTTTTAGGTCTTTATATGAAAAAAGAGTTTTTTATGAAAGAGAAGATGGTGTAAACCCATATGATGGTGGATACCTTTATGATATGTATTCACTATACCTTAACTCAAACGAAGGTGAAGGTTTTGAAGAGTGGATAAAAAATAAAAATCCTGACCATGAAATCTATACACCTATTTATGATGATGTTGTATTAGAGTTTAATGAACTAAAAACAAAATATGGTTATGCAAACTTTGATGATTTGCTAACTATCATGCTTGATACTTTAAAAGAAGAAGAGTTTGATTTTAAAGAGATTTTAGTTGATGAGTACCAAGATACAAACCCTTTACAAGGAAGACTTCTTGATGCATTTAGACCTAAATCACTTTTTTGTGTAGGAGATTATGACCAAAGTATTTATGCTTTTAATGGTTCTGATATTGGGATTATCTCAACATTTGATACAAGATACAAAGGTTCAAATGTATATACACTAAGAAAGAATTATCGTTCAAGTAGACCTATTTTAGACCTAGCTACAAAAGTTATTGAACATAATGAAAGAATCTATGAAAAGCAACTTCAAGTTATGAGAACAGATATTTCTATTCCTCCAAAGCTTTTAGAGTTTACTGAGTTGTTTGCACAATATCATCATATCTCTGAAAAGATTTCTCAAAGTTCAACACCCCATAGTGATATAGCAATTATCTTTAGAAACAACTCAAGTGCCGATGGAATTGAAGCAAATCTAAGAGAGTATGGGATTCCTGCAAAAAGAAAAGGTGGAATGTCATTTTTTGATTCTGTTGAGATAAAATTTGTACTTGATATTTTAGTTATGCAACTGTCACACAATGATATGATGGCGTTTATTCACGTACTTGAACATGGAAAAGGTATTGGAAAAGCTATTGCAAAAGATATCTTTGATGCCTTAGTAAAACTTGGAAATGGAGATGTTTTCAAAGGTCTATTTACACCTGATTCAAGTATAAAAAACCCTTATCAATCAAATAGAGTTAAAAATGTACAGTTAGGTTTATTTGATGATTTTATTGAATTAGGAAGCGTATCAAAATTTAAAGATTGTGGTTTTGAAGAGGCTTTTTTATCTAATGCTATTTTAAAACACCCTAAACTATCTGTTGATGGAGCAAAATATCTTTATGACTTCTATTTACTTATGAAAATGATTAGAAGAACAAAAGTTCCAGAGTCACTTGTTTCATCTGTTACTTCATCTATGATGTACTCAAGACTAAAAGAGAATTTAGCTACGAAAAGAGCAACACAAAAAGATGGTACTGTAAACATGATGCAAAAAACTAAAGCTCATGCTAAAATCAATAGAAAAGTAATGCTTCTTAAAAACCTTGCTAGAAACTTTAACGACCTTTCAAAGTTTGTAAACTCAATGATTCTTGGTGGTGGAGAGATGAGTGAAGGAGATGGAGTAAATCTTCTTTCAGTTCATGCTAGTAAAGGTTTAGAGTTTAAAGAAGTTTTCGTAATCGACCTTATGGATGGAAGATTCCCAAATAGAAAACTTATGAGTAAAGGTGGAAGTATCGAAGAAGAAAGAAGACTTTTCTATGTTGCAGTAACAAGAGCTAAAGACGTACTTTACCTTAGTTTTGCAAAATATGACAAAGTAAAAAAACTAGATTTTATTCACTCTCCATTTTTAAAAGAAGCTGGCTTAATAAAAAAAGAGTCTCCTGAAGATTAAGAGTTTTCTTAAATACGTGACACATATGTGACATTTTTTAGTTATCATTATACCTTCAAAGAAAGTTGAAGGTATATATTATGCTAAAAAGCCCTAAAGATTCACACAACTATATTCAAAAAATAGAAAAAGTTCTAAAAGAAGAAAAAGTAAGAGAACAACTAACAATAAATGAACTAAGCAACACAAGTACTAATGACAAAAATCATATCAAATCTCTAAAAAACTACCTAAAACAAATCAAAACAAATATCTTAAAACTAAACTACTTACTTGATAACTTAAACATGGAAAAAAATATCCCAAGTTTAAGTATTGCTAAACTTGCACAGCAAGATAGCAAAATAAAAAGCTATTTATAGTATTACCTTAAATAAAATCTTTTTTAGATATAATCGCGGATATTTTATTAAACAAAATCATAATAATCACATAGGAACATAAATGAGCGGAAAATACGAACCATCAAAAGTAGAAGACAACTATTACAAAATCTGTGAAGATAGAGGTTATTTTGAAATTGACGGAAACAAAGATATACAAGAAGAGGGAAAAAACTTTTCAATTATGATGCCTCCTCCCAATGTAACTGGTAGCTTACATATTGGACATGCTCTTACATTTACACTGCAAGATATTATTACTAGATATAAAAGAATGGATGGGTTTAAAACTTTATGG
>Ga0193952_1001127_pt1 | contig 10439 bp, 8 predicted proteins | sample BB_3_MG_FD_140368 | JGI IMG/M metagenome (GOLD analysis project Ga0193952, IMG submission 140368) | Microbial mat bacterial communities from the Broadkill River, Lewes, Delaware, United States - BB_3_MG | ecosystem: Environmental > Aquatic > Freshwater > River > Microbial mats | place: USA... | reverse complement strand
CATTATTATTACTACCAATAGTGGTTTGTGGCGCTATCAAATTGGCGATACAGTACAATTCACATCCCTTACACCTTATAAATTCAAAATATCGGGGCGAACAAAACTCTTTATTAATGCCTTTGGAGAAGAGATTATTATAGATAACGCAGAAAAAGCAATGCAAGTGGCTTGCGAAAAAACCAATTCTATCATAAAAGATTATATGGGTGCACCTATTTTTATGGACAATAATACCAAGGGGGCACATGAATGGCTGATTGAATTTGAGAAGGCACCTAAAAACATTGATGAGTTCAATTACCTATTCGACAATGCACTCATGAGTCGCAATTCAGACTATGAAGCTAAGCGCTATAAAAACATCACTTTAGATAAACCCCTTATCACAATAGCCCGACCTGGACTATTTTACGATTGGTTAAAGAAAAAAGGTAAATTAGGCGGCCAGAATAAAGTACCCAGATTAGCCAATAACAGAGATTTGATTGATGAAGTTTTAAGCATGAATCAAATTTAAAATGCATTCAATGAAATTTCTTATTATCATCTTTTGTCTGCTTAGTTTACAGCCTATTTGTGCTCAAAAGAATCATCGAATTCTGGAAGTTGATCATCTCGGTAACAGCTACACAATTGAGGGCGATGAACTAAAGAAATTTTCATCTGAAAAGAAACTTGTCTCTAATTATTCGGACCCCTTATTAGGTGAAATTAGCTCTATTGATGTGTCAAACCCACTTCGTCTACTTTTATTCTATAAGGAGTTCAATCAGGTTTTGTATCTAGATCAAACTTTAACGCCAATATCCGATCCAATTGATTTATACACCTATTCTGATAATGAAACACAGCTTTGCTGTAATGCATCTTCGGGTGGCTTCTGGATATTCAACAAAGATGACAATCAAGTCTTTCAAATTTCTAAACAAGGTGAAGTTATTAATAAAAGCAGTCTTTTATCTTCTTTCCTTAAGGATGGATTTCCTTCTAAGATGATTGAATTTCAGGAAAAACTATACTTACTAAGCCCATTAGGAGGACTCCTAATTCTGAATAAATTTGGACGCTTTCTGCAAAAAATCCCCTTAAGTGGAATTAGTGATTTTTGCTTTAATAATCACAATCTTTTTTATCTAAAGAACAAGACTTGGTTTGCCTATACTCCATTCGAGCAAACAGATTCTATCATTTTTGAATTGGATAATTTAAATGATAGACCAAGTAAAATTTGGGCCGATAAAATTTATATTTTTTGTGGAGATCAAATCTCGATAAAGAAGCTAAAACACTGATATAAAAGCCATCTAATTTCAATCAAAAAACAAGAAGTTGCATTCCTGAAAATTATTCTTAATTTTAGTTGATTTTTTCAAGAATAAAACTAAACATAACAATGCATATTGCTGTTGCAGGAAATATTGGGGCTGGCAAAACAACTTTAGCCGGTTTGCTTTCGAAACATTACAATTGGGAAGCTCACTTTGAGGATGTTGACGAAAACCCTTATCTAAACGATTTTTATGAAGATATGCAGCGTTGGTCATTTGCTCTGCAGATTCATTTTCTAAATTCTCGCTTCAATCAAGTTTTAGCTCTGCGCAAAACGGGGAAAAAGATTATTCAGGATAGAACCATTTACGAGGATGCTCATATTTTTGCGCCTAGCTTACATGGTATGAATCTAATGCCAGAAAGAGATTTCAAAAACTACCTTGCTCTTTTTGATGTTATGAGCGACCTAATCCAAGCTCCTGACTTATTAATTTACCTGCGAGCTTCTATACCTACCCTTGTAGAACATATCCAAGCCAGAGGGCGTGACTATGAAGAAACCATCCGTTTGGATTACCTAAAAAATCTAAACGAACGTTACGAAGCTTGGATTGAAGGATATGATAAAGGTAAATTATTAATCATTGATGTAGACAATATAGATTTCCTTGGAAAGCCTAAAGATTTGAATGAAGTAATCACAAAATCGATGCTAACCTTCATGGACTATTTGCAGACAGTTTAGTTTAAATATTTTTTGCACTTTATAAGAGAGCAAAAACCATTCTATTCCAATCGGAACGACACTCAGAAAATAATATCAATATGCATATTGCAGTTGCAGGAAATATAGGCTCAGGAAAAACAACACTTACAGAATTACTTGCCAAACAATACGGTTGGGAAGCGCATTTCGAGGATGTTGATGAAAACCCATACTTGAATGACTTTTATGAGGACATGCAACGCTGGTCCTTTAATCTTCAAGTCTATTTTCTAAAAAGTAGATTTACCCAGATTATGGACATCCGTAAATCTGGCAAAAACATCATACAGGACAGAACCATTTATGAGGATGCCCAAATATTCGCTCCTAACCTTTTTGATATGAGTTTAATGAGCGAGCGTGATTTCAATAATTATTGCAAGCTATTTAAATTAATGAGTTCGATGATTCAAGCTCCTGATTTATTAATCTACTTACGATCATCAGTACCAACACTTGTTAATCAAATTCAAAAAAGAGGTCGCGAATATGAAGAATCGATTCGTTTAGATTATTTAAAGAATCTCAACAATCGCTACGAAAACTGGATTAAGGAATACACCAATGGAAAACTCCTTATTGTAGATGCTGATAATATCGATTTTCTAAAAAACCCAAACGATCTTAATTCAATTATGGATCAAGTTGAAGCGCAGATTCACGGTCTTTTTTAAAATTGACACTTCTAAAGCATAAAAGCTCCAATATCAACAAAGGATATTGGAGCTTTCATTTATACAATTTTATCTAAAATTCATTTAAGTCTTCAAAAATGCTAAGTGATTTTAACTTTGTAAATCCATGACTGTGCAAGGCATAGAAGTTTAAAATAGCCCTAAGCAATGTTTTTAGATCTTCTGAAGTCCAATTAATTTCATCGACATGACTGAGTTGAGTCTGCAAGAGTGTATGCAGTAAACCACTTATAGAACGATTCAAGCAATGTGCATGTTTAACCTCTAGCCCAACAAAAACAGCATTGTCTAAATCAAAAAATTGATTCTTATCAGACCAGTTATTACGTGGATAAAAACCTAAGAATCGTGTTAGGTTTAATAAAAAACTAAGATGATAAGCTTTAGGTATTTCATCAACCTGAATCATATAGGCTATATGATCACTTAAAAAGCTAAACAACTGAGCATTTCCTTCCTCTTCTTTTAAAACTTTTGAAAGAATTTCTGCTATAAATAAAACAAGATGATTTTTATGCGTTTCAAAATTCAGATGAGGTGTTGATTCTCCAAACTGAGCCTCCTTAATAATTTGCAGGTTCTTTCCATCTCGATGAGATACGTTCATATCAAGAATAAAAAGTGATTGAAAAAGATTTGATTTGGTTCTTGATTTCTTCGATCGTCCCCCTTTCACCATATAACTTTGCCGTCCGAATTTTTCGGTATAAGCATGGACAATAAGGCTTGTTTCACCGTATCTTACCAAACCTAATATGATAGCTTTCGTTTTGTGAATCATAGGATAAAATTAAATTCAGAGAATACCTGATTTTCGATTTTAAAACAAACCAATAAGTAAGCTAATTAGTTAAAGTTAATCTTATTAATCAAAAATCACACTCAAATACACAGAGAATCAATACAGCGAACTAAAACTCTATCTATCAGCCACAAAAACATCCCTACTTAAGTAAATATTCAACTAATTTACGTACCGCATTTCCTCTATGACTGATCTTATTTTTATCAGAAAGTGACATCTCTGCAAAAGAGACATCATATGATACAGGTTGGAAAATTGGATCATAACCAAAGCCATCTTTTCCTTTTCTTTCATTCAAAATATCACCATTCACAATACCTTCAAACTGTTTTTCCTCTCCATCAATAATTAAAGAAATAACGGTTCTAAATCGTGCAGATCTCTCATCAACCCCCTCAAGTTTATCAAGCACTTTCTGCATATTATCTTCTGATGAACGTGAACTTCCTGCATAACGTGCTGAATATACGCCAGGCTCATTATTCAAAGCGGCAACCTCCAAGCCTGTATCATCAGCAAAACAATTCACACCAAATTTTTCATAAATATAGTGTGCCTTCTGACTCGCATTTTCTTCAAGGGTTTCATGATCCTCAGGAATCTCATCATCACATTTTATATCGGCTAAGCTTAATACCTGAAATGAATTTCCAAGCATATTTTGAATCTCTGAGAGTTTGTGTTGATTATTAGTTGCAAAGACAAGTTTCATATATTCAATTTTAAATATTTATAGGCATTATAACCTTATTCAAAGATAATGGCAATCTTTAAAAATCTCTAATCTAGACAATCTTAGATCAACAAAAAAAATCCCGATTCAAAAGAATGGGATTCACTATAAAATATCTTCTAAGCTTATTTGAAAGGGAGGTACTTCCACATGGTACGTGTAGGTGTTATACACATAACTGGAATTTTTTCATTATTTGCGATTAAATAGTGGCTTTTAGGCGTGGTAAAAAAACTTCTGTAATCCAATTCCTTTTTAGTTAAGTTCAAGATCAAATCAATCCCACGTTTACGTGAAAAGCTAACGATAGAGTTATTAAAATCGAAAACACTAAAACACTCACTTTCAAAATTTATTTTTTCATTATTCAAGAAATTCTTAGCAAAAGCTACATTTCTAAAGATCCTCTTATTCTGCCCTGCCTCTTGGAATTCGGGATATACCAGATAAACTTTTAGTGCTATATATCGAGCCAGGAAAGCAATCCACCTTAGTAATAACTTACTCTCTTTTCTTTGATCCATCGGACAAATAAGTGAAAACGTACTTCTTGATCGCTTTGGTCTTTGAACTACAATTGATGGAATAACTGCCCCAGACAGAACATTTAAAATAGAGGTTCCAATATATTTCTGAATGCCTTTAAAACCATCTATACCTACAAAAATCATAGCTGTTTGATTTTCATCTGCAGCTGCTTTTAAACCTGAATGGAAACTTCCTACCTTTACAATAGTTCGCACTCGCTTCCCCTTCCTGGCAAAAACATCAGCCGCAATTTTATCCAGCTTGCTTTTGGTTTCTTTTACAAGAGACTCCTTCTTTACAATATATATTAAACAAACGTCAAGTTTGCTTTTAGATGAATAAAACAAAGCATGATCTAATGCATACTCAGAAACGCCCTTAAAATCCCATGGTACAAATATTGTTTTCCCGTTTTCGATCATCTTTATTTTTTTGACAATTAATCTCTTATCTTATTTAAACCCAACCTTTTCTCATTTTAAAGAAAAATTTGATTAGCCTAAAACTAACAAAACAAAAGTATAATTCAAAAATTTAAGTTCATCTTATTCATTAAATTAAGCATAGCAATACTCTCATATCGAAAGTATTTTGATATGTTTATAATTAAATAGGATCATGATATAAACATCATAATCCTCTACTATTAAAAAAGAATTTTACTTATAGGCCCCATACAGCCATAGGTCCTTACGAGGATTTAAACACAATACAGGAATTTTTTCCTTATTGGCAATCAGGTACTGAATTTTTGAAGCAGAAAACAAGTTTTGAACCTTGGGTTGACGATTGGTTATGGTCAATATTAAATCGGCATGTTTTTTCTTTGCATATTCAACAATAGCATTATTGAATCTTTTTGCGCTTAATTTGACCTCCTCATACCTAACTTTATTTTTAGCTAAATAATGTTTGGAGAAATTAATATTCGCCTTGGTTCTGAGAATTTTAGTTGACGTTTTATACTCAGGGTAAACCAATGAAATTTTCGCACCAAAAATTTGAGCAAAAAAAGCAACCCAGTACAAAATTTCCTTACTCTCTTTCCTGGCATCAACCGGACAAACCAAAGAAAAATGGGTATGCTTCTCCCGAGGAGCCTGAACAATTACGAATGGTACAGTCGAATACAAAATTGTTTTTAGGACATGACTCCCAATATAGTTTTGAATCCCTTGTACGCCATGAGTCCCTATAAAAATGACAGCAGCAGAAATTTCCTTAGCAACAGACCTTAGCCCCTCAGAAACACGCCCTGACCGAACCATCATATCGATATGCTTACCCGTTTTTTGGTAGACTCTTTCTACCTCTTTTTTTAGCTTAAGCATATAGGTCTCCTTATCAGATTCCCGCTTGACAATATGCACCAAACAAATCTTCATATTGGTTTGATATGAGTAAAACAAAGCATGATCTAAAGCAAGCTCTGAATATTCTGAAAAATCCCAACCAACAACTATTACTTCCCCTCTCTTTTTCATCTCAGTAGGATTTAATGGGTAAAATTTTATTAAAGCCTATATCAAGATGTCCATTAAGAGCCCTTATCAAATCACTACCATTCTCAAAAGTCAATCTGCCACGAACCCTTCACCACCCCACCTTAAGCTCTGATATATAATTTACTAAGACTATCTCTATTTCCAATATATATTTTGACGACCGCCCTTTTAAAATCAATTAAAATCATTAAAACTAAATAATCAATGCGATCACCATTATACTTTTTTCTTTTTTTCATCTATTTGAATTCCAATAGCAGGACTAGAATTAAGCTTTTGACAAAAAACTTTTTAATTTTGTCTTTCAAGCTAAAAACAGAATCCATGCCTAAAAAATTCCTCATCATACGCTTTTCTTCAATCGGTGATATCATTCAATGTATGACTGTTGTTGATGGTATCAAGAACCATTACCCAGATGCTGAAATCCACTGGATTGCCAGAAAAGACATGTCCTCCTTTCTTGCAATGGACAACCGTATCACTAAAATTTGGGGATTTGACCGAAAAGCTGGTTTTAAAGGACTATGGAAGCAAGCTAAAGAATTGAAGAAAAAAAAATTCGATTATATTTTCGATGCCCATAGTAATATCCGTTCCATTGTTCTAAAAACCGTATTAGTTCCTAGATGGAAACGCTGGTTTGGCATTGGGCCAAACTACGCACTTCGTAGTAAAGACAGAATAAAACGAATCCTTTTATTCAAATTTCGAATCGATAAATTCCCTATGCCATTTAAAGGGATGCTTTCTTTTAGAAAACCGCTTCAAAAATGGGGAATTACAGATTTTTCAATCAATAAAACAGATTGGTATTTCCCAAAGGAATTAAAAGAGAAGATAGATTCAAATATTCTTAATTTCAAAAGTGAAGAAGACTTAAAACTGATTACAATTGTCCCTTCTGCAGCCTGGCCCATGAAACGATGGCCAGTTGGACATTGGCAGAAACTGATCTTAAATCTTCCTGATTATAAATTTATGATCTTGGCTGGGCCAGACGACTTATTTTGTAAAGAGATTGAAGATACAGCTCCCGGCCGGGTTCTTAACCTAATGGGTAAAACCAATCTTTTAGGATCCTGTTACCTGGTACAAAAATCACAATTGGTTATTTCCGGAGATACGGGTTTTCTGCATGCAGCAGATAAATTTGGCATAAAAGCCTTATCACTCATGGGACCAACAGCTTTTGGATTTACCAGTGGCGAACAAATAAAAACCTTAGAAGTTGATCTAAAATGTCGTCCATGTACAAAAGATGGCTCGGGAAAATGTTCTCAAGATGTATATCAGAAATGCATGATTGATATATCACCAGAATGGGTGGCCAAAGAAGCACTCGAAATGATTTAATATTAAGATAAAACTGAAAAGAAAAGACGCTAGCAATATGGCGTCTTTTTTTTTGCATTCTGACTAAAAAATTAGGCATAAAAAAAGCTCCGATTAAAAATCGAAGCTTTTATAATGGTTGTCCCATAAGGACTCGAACCTTAAACGTCTGGACCAAAACCAGATGTGTTACCATTACACCATGGGACAATACCCTTGCTCATTTTTTGTTAGAGCACTGCAAATGTAAACATTTTTTTCATTGTGCAAATAAAAAAAATATTTTTTTCAAAGCTTAAGGATCTAGGTGCCTAAAAATGACTATTTTCAAGCCTTAAATATTTTTGCAGGCAAATCATACTGTCAGCTAAAGTCGGTAATTGGGAAATAATTCCATGGAAAATATGCCATCTTGTTTATCTAAATTCAAAAAAAACATAAAAAGAACTCATCGTTCCAATAAATTTTTAATAAAATATGTCGGGAAACAATAAACTATCGAATACAGACTATAGTCGGTTTAATATTATTCTAGGTTGGTTGGCTTTTGCTATTGCGGCCATAACCTATGCTTTAACCATGGAACCTTCTGCCAGTTTATGGGATTGTGGTGAATTTATTACAACAGCATATGGTTTAGAAGTTGGACACCCTCCTGGGGCTCCACTTTTCATGATCTTAGCGCGTTTCTTCGCCTTATTCGCTCCCGATCCGTCATATGTGGCTCTCATGGTTAACCTGATGTCTGCACTTGCTTCAGCATTTACCATCATGTTCTTATTCTGGACTATCACCCATCTTGCTAAGAAGCTTTTCATAAAAGATGGAGAGATTAGTTTGGCAAATGGCGTTGCAGTTCTTGGTGCTGGAATGGTTGGTGCACTTGCTTATACTTTTTCAGATACCTTTTGGTTTTCTGCCGTTGAAGGCGAAGTATATGCCCTATCCTCACTATTTACAGCTGTCGTTTTTTGGGCTATTTTGAAATGGGAAAATGTTGCCGATGAGAAATACGCTAATCGCTGGATTATCCTGATTGCCTATTTGATGGGACTTTCTATTGGGGTACACCTTCTGAACCTTTTGGCTATTCCGGCTATCGTCTTTGTATACTATTTCAAAAAATATGAAACGACCAGAAATGGTGTTCTTGCAGCTTTGGGAATCTCTCTAGTGATTTTGGGTGCTATCATGTATGGCATCATTCCTGGAGTCATAAAAATGGCTTCCTGGTTCGAGTTAGCCTTCGTCAATGGAATGGGAACACCTTACAATACGGGAGTTCTAATTTACGGCATTGCCATGATTGCTCTTGTTGTTTGGACTATTAACTATTCAATTAAGCACAATAAAGTCATCCTAAATACCATTGTCACTTCATTTGTTGTGATCATGATTGGGTATTCATCTTTTGCCATGATCGTTATCCGTTCTTCGGCGAATCCTCCTATGGATGAGAATAATCCCGACAATGTTTTTGCCCTCTTATCATACTTGAACCGTGAGCAATATGGCGACAGACCACTTGTTTTTGGAGAATATTATAATGCTCCGGTTAACGATGTGAAATACACGACTCCGGTCTACATTCAAAAAAATAACAAATACGTGATCGCTTCTCGCAAGCCTGCTTACGAATTTGATTCTCGATTTAAAACGATTTTCCCTCGTATGTACAGCTCCAATGCTGGACATGTTCGCGATTATGAATATTGGGGAGGGCTCTCAAAGAATAATCCGATTACAGTGGACAATGGGAATGGGCCGGAAACCATCTATAAACCAAGCTTTGGCAACAACCTAAGTTTCTTTTTCCGCTATCAATTCAACCATATGTACTGGCGTTATTTTATGTGGAATTTTGCCGGTCGTCAGAACGATATTCAAAGTCATGGTGGCATTCGTCATGGAAATTGGATTTCAGGCATTCAGTTTTTAGATGAAATGCGACTTGGAAATCAAGATAAATTGTATTCTGAACTCAAGAATAAAAAGTCACGAAACGCCTATTTCTTCTTGCCTTTCTTATTGGGATTAATCGGTATTTTCTTTCAATTAAAGGCGGGGAAAGAAGGCAAAAAGGATTTTTGGGTGGTCATGCTACTCTTCCTGCTTACCGGATTAGCTATTGTGGTTTACCTGAATCAATACCCACATCAGCCTCGTGAGCGTGACTACGCCTACGCAGGATCCTTCTACGCCTTTGCTATTTGGATCGGCTTTGGTGTTTTGGGGCTTTACAATTTCTTGCAAAAGAAGATGCCAGCATTGGCTTCTGCAGGTTTAGTCACCCTAATCTGTTTTGTTGCCGTTCCTGGCCTTATGGCTCAGCAAAACTGGGACGACCACGATAGAGGTGGCCGTTATGCAACCTTAGCATACGCAGAGAACTATTTGAACTCTTGTGCTCCTAATGCCATTTTATTCACCTATGGCGATAACGACACCTTCCCTCTTTGGTATGCGCAGGAAGTAGAAGGTATCCGTCGAGATATTCGTATCGTTAACATCAGCTTATTAGCCGGAGATTGGTACATCAATCAGATGCGCAGAAAAGCTTATGATTCCGATCCTGTTCCAATGAGTTTAAGTGCTGAAAAAGTAGAGCCAGGTGTGCGAGACCAAATCCCAGTCATGGATCGCCTATCTAAACCTGAAAATCTTGCTGATTTAATTGAGTTCGTCGGGAGTGATAATAAAGCGACTCGTTTAGAAACGCAATCTGGTAAGATGATGGATTATTTCCCTGGGAAAAACATCTATTTACCTGTCGATGCAGATAAAGTGCTTCATAATG
>Ga0193952_1001115_pt1 | contig 10496 bp, 7 predicted proteins | sample BB_3_MG_FD_140368 | JGI IMG/M metagenome (GOLD analysis project Ga0193952, IMG submission 140368) | Microbial mat bacterial communities from the Broadkill River, Lewes, Delaware, United States - BB_3_MG | ecosystem: Environmental > Aquatic > Freshwater > River > Microbial mats | place: USA... | reverse complement strand
GTCTTTGATGCAGATGGCCAAAACCAGTGCTGCCCTGGCAAAATTAAAAGCTGCAGGAATTCCATTTATCTCTGTCCTGACCGATCCTACAACAGGTGGAGTCACCGCCAGCTTTGCGATGCTCGGGGATTTGAATATCGCAGAACCCCGCGCTCTTATCGGTTTTGCCGGTCCTCGTGTCATTGAGCAGACGATTCGCCAGACCTTGCCCGACGGGTTTCAACGCTCAGAGTATCTGCTTGAGCATGGTATGATTGATATGATTGTTCCACGTAAAGAGATGAAGCAGAAACTGTCACAACTGTTGCGTGTCTTTACTAGACGTTAGGCATGTCTGTACCGCACAGTTACCGAGACGATCTTGATTATCTCTACGGGCTGCAATTTTTTGGGATCAAGCTTGGGCTGGAGAATATCCGGGAACTATTATCCCGGATAGGGAACCCGCAGGATCATCTGCGTATTATTCATATCGCCGGTACTAACGGAAAAGGTTCAACGGCAGCAACTCTTGCTGCCGCTTTTCATGTTGCGGGGATCTCCGCTGGCCTTTATACGTCACCCCACCTCCATGACTTCAGTGAGCGGATCAGGGTTGACACTCAGCAGATTGATCGTGATGAGATCGTTGCATTAATTTCAGAACTCCGTCCGCATGCGGAGGCGCTACAGGCGACCTTCTTCGAAGTGACAACGGCTATGGCACTCCTGAGTTTTTATCGTCATGGAGCCGAATGGGCCATTCTGGAAACAGGGATGGGGGGGCGTCTTGATGCTACGAATGTCATCACTCCAGAGCTTTGCATATTAACGCCCATCGGGCGGGATCATACCGCTTATTTAGGCGATAGCCTTGCTGATATTGCTGCAGAAAAGGCTGGGATTTTCAAAGCGGGAGTTCCAGTTATATGTGCCAAGCAGCATCCGGAGGCACAGAGTGTTATCGCTGATTGTGCCTTAGACAGATCTGCCCATTTAATGATTGAGGGGCAGGATTACCACTTTGATGCAATTGGCCGCACTTTTACCTTTACGATGGAATCTAGTGTCTTGAGGGATGTTCGGCCCATCTTGCAGGGCTGTCATCAGCATCAGAATTTAGCTTTGGCTGCTGCTGCGCTTCATCATCTGAAGCTGTCGTCACAGGTTCAAATTGGGTTAGATGATATCAGGCAAGGACTGGAGCGGGTCTGTTGGCCTGGGCGGTTAGAGCTCTTGCCCGGCCGGATTCTTCTGGATGGTGCTCACAATGTTGCCGGTGCAGAGAGTCTGGCAGCTTATCTGCAGCAGGAAGGTCTGACCGATCTGCATATGATCATCGGTTGTAAGGAAGATAAACAAGCCGATGAAGTATTGCGCCACTTATTGCCTTTTGTCGGTCATCTATACGTCACTCCACCACCCGTTGATAAACCGTTTGCGCCTGAGCAGATTGTGCGGATGGCACATCGTGCCGGAGTTGTCGCTGAATATTATCCCGAACCGAACGATGCTTTGACTACGGCTCAGCACAATCGCCAGAATGACGAGTATATTTTGATTGCGGGATCTTTATTTCTGGTTGCCGCGATTCGGTCACTGTTGTTGTCTGATACTGATAACCTGAAAATTATTATTTGAATCTGAAAGTTCCGGATTGCCATGCCTTATAGATCATTGCTGATATCTGTGTTGATATTCTTTTCGCCCACCTTTGTTTTTGCGGTTGATTTAAGCCAGACCAAAGAGAGTTCTACGCCTGTTGAGCTGGAGGCTGATCAGCTTAGTTATGACCGTGAAAATGGCATCTATCACGCATCGGGAGATGTTCGCTTACTTCAGGGGGATCTGGAAGTGCGCGGGCCAAGTCTTCAGTGGAATCAGAAAAGTGGCGATATTAGCGCTGACAACGGAATTCGCCTGATTTCCCCTGATGAAGAGCTTTCGGGGAGTCGTGCCTCTTACAATATCATTAAAGGCACAGGGACCATTGATCAGGGGACAATCTACTTGCGTGAAGAAAACCTCCATATAAAAGGTGACCGGATCGAGCGTCTGGGGGAGAGTCAATTCCACGTTGAAGGTGGAACTTTTACGACCTGTGATGGCGATGTTCCTTCCTGGAAATTTGGTGCCAGCCAGATTGATGTGACCATGGGAGGGTATGCTCGGGCTCGTAATATGGTTTTTTATCTGAAAGATATTCCTTCCCTCTATTTTCCTTACATGATTTACCCTGCGAAAACTGAGCGGGAATCTGGATTACTCATACCTGGAATCGGTTATTCAGATAAACGTGGATTTCAATATAATGCAGCCTATTATCAAGTCCTGGGGATTAATCAAGATGCAACATTTTTTCTCGATTACCTCAGTAAAATGGGGATTGGTAAGGGGCTGGAATACAGGTATGTCTTTGGTAACGAAAATGCCGGTGAGGCCAGGCTGTATCATATCGATGTTGACGAAGTCGATGATGTGGTCGTAGATGAAGAGCGGTACGCCATTGAATGGCAGCACAGTGGTTGGCTTCCTGGTGGTGTCCGGGTTTCTGCTGACATTGAATATGTCAATGATGATGATTATTTCGATGATTTTGGTGGTGTTGCGGAAGAATACAATAAAGATAGTGTTGAGTCGGTCTTCTCGCTGACGAAAAGCTGGGGCAAATCCAGCTTGGTTGGAGAGATGAAATATACCAAGGACCTGGAAACTGAAGACGATACAACGCTGCAGAGATTACCACGGGTGACTTTTGATATTGCTCGAACTCGTTTGGCGGATTCCATCTTTTCATATTCTTTTGATAGTGAATATACGCACTTTTGGCGCCAAGAAGGTTTGACCGGCGAACGGTTGATGGTCAAACCAACATTAGCTGCAGACATTCAGCTCTCGAATGCTATCAGCGTGACTCCTGAAATTGCTTATCGTGAGCGCTTTTATTGGGGGTTGAGCGATGACAGAGATGACGACAACAATGGATTACCTGAGTTCTCTACTAAAATTCATACCCGGCTACAGAAAATCTATAATGGAGGATTCTGGGGGATCAGTAAGCTCAAACATACACTCGAACCTGAGGTCACCTACCGTTATATCCCAGAAAAAGATCAGGCTCATTTGGCCAGTTTTGACAGCTATGACCGTATCGCAGAAAAAAATCAGGTTGAGTCCGCTTTGCTTCAAAAGCTCACTGCCCGCTTTGACTTGGTCGATCAAGCGCCCGTTTATCGTGATTTACTCTACCTGCGCCTTTCACAAATTTACAACTTAACCAGTGAGGCGAGCGGGAAACGCTATGAAAAGATCAGAGCCGAAATGATTTTGAGACCGATCGAGGGGCTGACTCTCGATGTTGATACTATTTTCGATGTTGACCAAGGTGAGTGGAGTGATATTGCTGTTGATTTAGATATTGGCGAAAAGGATGGGAATCAATTGAGTGTCGATTATCGTTATGATCGAGACGACAATACCAAATATGGCTCAATCAACCTGAGCGTTGATTTTCTTAAGCCGGTTTATCTGAATTATCAACAGCGCTATGATTTTGTTGATGATAATGACCTGGAGCAAATTGTTGGAATTGAGTACCGCCAGGATTGCTGGAGTGCTCTATTGACCTTCAGTGAACGTGATGACGATGGCGGGAAGGATCGATCAATGATGCTATCCTTTACCATGCGCGGAATCGGTTCTATCGGTGGCGTTAGTGGCAGCCTGGGCGGGATCTGATTGGTCTGTCGGTGACGAAAAGAGAGTTGACCTTGTTGCTTCTGCCGTGCGACTCTGCGAGCCGATAGAAAAGTCTTGGACAAGTAGTATTTAAAGTAGTTATGAGAGGTAGTTTTGACAAATGCCAATGAATCGGCTCCTGTGGGCAGGAAAAATCTGCTGACAATTGGATTGCTGGTCATCATCTTGTTGATGTTTGCTTATGCCGTTTTTGGCAATCGTGGTGTTCTGCGGATTGTTCAGGCCCAGGATCAGAAGCAGGAATTGGAGCAAAAACTCGAATCTCTACAGCTTCAGCAGCAGGAATTAAAAGCTGAAATTGAACGTTTGCAAAAAGATAAAAGTTACTGGGAGTATCTCGCTCGGACGAAGTTGGGAATGGTCCGTGAGGGGGAACTGATTTATCATCTCCCTGATTTGGATAACGACATAAAAGAGGCAGTGAATAAATGAAAGAACAATTACGGTTGGCGATTGTCGCCGCCTTGAAGCAATGTTATGAGGCTGAAACCCTGACATCGGGACAACTTCCAGATGAAGTTCAGCTTGAGGTCCCTAAAAATCCAGATCATGGAGATTTTGCAACCAATCTGGCTATGACGTTGGCAAAGCCAGAACGAAAAGCTCCTCGGCAGATCGCTGAAGCTCTGGTTGCGGTTCTACAAGAGAATGATCTGTGTGAAAAGGTTGAAATCGCCGGGCCAGGTTTTATTAACTTTCGCCTGCGGGCTGGGTGCTGGTATGACGTTCTCAATCAGGTGATGACTGAAGGTGGAGCCTACGGTCGCAGTCTAACTGGTGCTGGGACAAAGATCCAGGTGGAATTTGTCAGTGCCAATCCCACTGGTCCACTTCATATCGGCCATGGCCGCGGAGCAGTTGTTGGTGATGCGGTCGCTGCTGTCTTAGATGCTGCCGGATTCGAGGTTCAGAGAGAATATTACGTTAACGATGCAGGGAATCAGGTTCAGACCTTAGGGCGTTCAATCCTGCTACGTTTGCGCGAATTGCAGGGTGAAACGATCGATTTTCCCGAAGATGGTTATCAGGCTCCTTATATTGTCGATTTGGCGACGAAGGTTCGAGCTGAACTGGGGGAGCTAGATGGTATGCCAGAAACTGAAGCCATTGAAGCTTGTGCCCGTTTTGGGGTGAAAGAAGTTCTTCAGTGGATTGAAGCTGATCTGAAAACATTTGGAATCAGTTTTGATAACTGGTACAGCGAAAAGAGCCTCTATGATCGAGATATGGTTGATCAAGAATTGGCAAAATTGGAAACCAAGGGACTTTCATTCAAGGCTGATGATGCTTTGTGGTTGAGAACGACCGAATATGGTGACGACAAAGATCGTGTCCTGATTAAATCAGACGGAAGCTACACATACTTTGCTTCAGATGTTGCTTACCATATGGAAAAATTTGATCGTGGCTTCAACCGAGTGATTGATGTCTGGGGGGCTGACCATCATGGTTATATTCCCCGGATGAAAGCAATGCTGAGCGGCCTTGGTCATGCTCCAGAAGATCTGGAGGTTCTGTTGATTCAGATGGTTAACCTCTTGCGTGATGGCGAACCTTTTGTTATGGGGAAGCGATCAGGTAATTTTATTACTTTGAAAGAGGTGATCGATGAAGTTGGTAAGGATGCTTGTCGATTCTTCTTTTTGATGCGGCGATGTGACAGTCAACTCGATTTTGATCTGGAGTTGGCGAAACAGCAAAGTAGCGATAACCCTGTTTTTTATGTTCAATACGCTCATGCGCGCGTCTGTAGTATCAATCGCAATGCAGCAGAAGCAAAAGTGGCTCTACCTGCAACCGGAGAAGCTGATCTGAGCTGTTTGACTCTGCCGGAGGAGTTGGCGTTGGCAAAGCACCTTGCTCGTTTGCCAGAAGCGATTTCAGGCGCTGCATTGCATTATGAGCCCCATCGGGTCATTTTTTATCTGCAGGAGCTTGCTGCACAGTTTCACAGCTATTATAATCGCCAGCGTGTCCTGGTTGACGACCTGGCAACAGCGCAAGCTCGGTTGTATCTGATCAATGCTGTCCGCATTGTTCTGGCAAACGCACTGCAATTGTTAGGAATGTCTGCTCCAGAAGAAATGTAACGAAGTTGAGATCAACTTGCCACTTTCAATCCAGAGATTGCCGATAAGGGGAAGAAGATGACAGGCTCTACGAAAACGCGAACACAGCGGCGTATGGAAAAGCGTCAGGCTATTATTCTATTGGTGTTGGTTCTGGCAGTGGCATTGGCAAGCTTTACTCTTGGTGTCATTGTGGGAGATAGAGGAGCTGAGCGTGAATTTGCCCAGAAAATGAGTCAGACAGAAAAGGTGCTTGTTGCTCAGGCTCCAGCCGATGCAACTGTTGCAATAGTCGAGGTCAATAAGAAGGACGCGGCCGGAGGAACAGTCACAGAGCAGACTGCAGAAGATCCTAAATTGACGTTTTATGATAATGTCGCCAAAGATACCGCACCACTAGGAAGTGGTATCAACCTTGCTCCCGTTGAAGAAGTTCCAGACAGGGAGATAATGGTTCAGCCTCCGATCGATTTGCCGGAGCAGCCAATCGTTGTCAAAAAGAAAGAACCGGCTAAGTCTGCCGCCATTTCTCAACAGACCGCTAACTCGATAGCAAAGACAGAAGTCGAGATCCCTGCCAAATCAGTAGCAGTGTTACCGAATGTTGCACCTAATGGCTCTCATGCTGTTCAGATTGGTTCGTTTAACTCTGCAGGTGATGCCATCGCTCTGAAGCAAAAAATGCTTAAGAAGGATTATCCGACTTTTGTCGTCGAGGCAGATCTGGGGAAAAAGGGACTTTGGTATCGCGTTCGGATCGGTCCATATGCTGATACGGCAAGGGCAAAACAGGCCCAAGCTGTATTGGAGCAGAAAGAAAAAATCAAAGGATTTGTTTCAAAACAGTAAAAATAACTTATTTGGGATAATGTGATGTTTTTTTGCTTGACAATTTTTGGGTAGAAGACTATTTTCCTCCCTCGTGTCGCGGGATGGAGCAGTCTGGTAGCTCGTCGGGCTCATAACCCGAAGGTCGGGGGTTCAAATCCCTCTCCCGCAACCAAAAAATATTCAAGGGACTTGTAATTTATTTGCAAGTCCCTTTTTTTGTTGTCTTTTTTTATGTATATTTTATTCATGAGATGCTTACCTCGACGATTGCTGTGGTCAGTTTCCTGGATGGATATTGTCACCTGTTTTCCTTCTTTTGATTCTATTGTGCAGAGGTCTATGATATGAAAATCAAAATTTTCACGACGGGTGGAACGATCGATAAAATTTATTTTGATCAGAAATCAACCTATCAAGTCGGAGACCCACAGGCGAAGGGAGTTCTGGAACGAGCAAATGTCGTGCTCGAATACGAAGTTGAATCACTTCTGAAGAAAGATAGCCTGGATTTTACTGCCGAGGACCGTGAATTGATCAATAGTAGGGTGGAGGCTAGCTCATTTGATCGGGTTGTGATTACTCATGGTACGGACACTATGGCGGCCACTGCAAAAGCTTTAACGAACCAGACTGACAAGACCATTGTTATGACAGGATCGATGTATCCAGCTCAATATCGCGATAGTGACGCCGTGTTTAATATTGGCTGTGCCGTGACCGCAGCACAGATACTTCCTCCAGGGGTTTATATCGTTATGAATGGCCGGATTTTTGATCCACATCATGTGGTTAAGAATGTAGCGATGAACAGGTTTGAAGAGGTTGATGTCTCTTGATCCTAAGCTTGTTTATTGACATTATTTCGCTAACTAGGGGGAGCCTGTCTGCTTGTGTCGCGGTTGATTGAATTTAGGGGATGGGAAAGCTCATAAGAATGAAATTCAATAAAAAGAAAATGAAAAATTATTATCAAATTTCTACTCTCATGTTTCTTTTGGGGGCATGGCGGGTTTATGTGGTGGTTTCACAGGCGGGTCATTCTGTTCTTTTCAATGATGGTGGCAAGCTGACTTCGGCTTACGCTCTTTTATTTTTTGGTTTTCTTTTTTTGGTGATGGGCCTACTTCATGGTAGGGCTTTTTATCGAGAAAAGAAGCCCAAGGCTTGAATCTTTTTTCGAGAACGCTCCTGATCAACCGTGTCAGTGGGGTCCATGGTGGTTGGACTGTCATTTGAGTGCTGGGGAAAGGAGCCGTATTATTGTTGTGAGCTTTCTGGGTTTTAATATTGACTCGACGACTGGTCAATTGGGGGAATCAAATGAGGCACGAGGACAGTTCTGCATTTGTCTCGTTAATTAGAATTGGTTTTGATTTGTTCTTAGGTCCTCCTTAAGGGGAGGTAAAAAATAGATATGTTGCTTATCTGTTTTTTTTAGATTTTTTCTTGACAACATGAAGTGCATGGGATAAAAGGTAACCCTTCGCAGCGAGAACGATTGTGTGTAAGTTGCAAGTTGTTGTTTTTGTTGGGTAAATGGAATCTCGCTATTTGGTGCTGATTCCAGATGTTGGCAATATAGATTAAGGTCCCCTCTTCCTATGGGATTTATATAGTTCGGCGGTGTAGCTCAGTTGGTTAGAGCATGCGGCTCATATCCGCAGTGTCCGGAGTTCGAATCTCTGCACCGCCACCATTTTAAAGCCCTTCCCTCTTTCGGGAAGGGCTTTTTTCGTTTATAGTCCAGGCACTGAAAATTATTTGTAATAATAAGTTGGATAGGTCAAACAGTGGACAACGAATCATCGATAGCTGACGCCATAAAACAAAATATGCCCTTTGGGGGAGGGACAATCCTTGTTGCGGTGTCTGGTGGGGTCGATTCAATCGTTCTCTTGACCGCTTTGAAATCCCTTGCTGTCGAGTGTTGCCTTGATCTTCAGGTCGCCCATCTTGATCATCAATTGCGTCAGGCAAGTGGTGATGATGCTCGATTTGTCGCTGATGTGTCACGGCGACTGAATCTTCCCTTTCATCTGCGTTCTGTCGATGTCGCGGCCTTGGCCAAACAACAGAAGATCAGTGTGGAGATGGCAGGTCGTGAGGCTCGTAGATCTTTTCTTCTGGAGGTCGCCGATCAGGTCGGGGCTCTACTGATTGCACTTGCTCATCATCGTGATGACCAGGCGGAGACCTTCTTGCTGCGCCTGGTTCGGGGGAGTGGGCAGGGCGGACTAGTTTGCATGAGAGAGCGCAAGGGGCTATGGTGGAGACCTCTCCTGAGGGTCGGTCGTGATCAGATTATGGCTTATGCAAAGAAGAATGAATTGGCCTGGGTTGAGGATCTCAGCAATGCTGAGTCAATTTATACTCGAAATTTGATTCGGTTGCTGGTTGTCCCACGGTTACGAGAGGTCAATCCTCAGGCGAGCGTCCGGATTGCGGAAACTGCTCGCCAGCTCCAAACTGACGAAGATTTTTGGAAACAGCACGTGGACGCGCAGATGGAAGATGTTTTGATTTCTTCTGTTGATGGGTTGCGTCTGTGCCGTTCTGCTCTTTTAAGGGCCCATGCTGCTCTGCGCTTTCGCCTGTATCGACGCGCGATAAGGATGGTGCGTGGAGATCTTGGAGGGATTGAATCTGTTCACCTGAAGGCGATTGATCGTTTGCTGACAGGGGAGCGCAGCCAGTCACAAATAGATCTGCCTGAAATTTGGGTGGCACGGCGTTACGAGACAATGTGGTTTCGCAAGGATCCGCCCGTCCTGGAACCCTTTTGTGAGTCTGTGCTGCAAATTCCAGGAGAACTCCTTTTGCCGGATGGGCAACGTTTGCGAGCAACACGATCACATATCCGAGGCAAGGAAACGGTAACAACTGTTGAGTTTTCTCTGGCGCAGCTGACTCCGCCTTTCGTTGTTCGGCGTTGGCAAGCGGGGGATCGATTCGTGCCGAGTGGAATGGAAGGACATAAAAAGCTCAAGCGGTTTTTTTCTGATAATCAGGTAGAAATGGAAGGTCGGGCCAGTGCTCTTGTGTTAACTTCTCAGGAAGGTATCCAGTGGATCATTGGAATGCGCCGCTCTGCATATGCTGACGTGACGACCGATTGTAGTGAAATTCTACGCTTGGAGCTTCTGTAAAGGGCAAAAAAGCGGACAAAAAACTTGTGACATATGGTTCTTTTATGATAATTTTTTCAGGTAGTTTTCTATCGTTTCCTGTGCTCGAAATGAGCCTTTAATTTCATGACACTCCATAGGGGGTCCTGTGAGCCAATTTCAAAAGAATTTAGCGTTATGGCTAGTCATCTCTCTGCTGATGATTATGCTTTTCAATATGATGACTCAAAAAGAGTCGGAGCAGAAACAGATCAATTATACGGAATTCCTTACAGCGATTGAAGATGGTCGTGTAACGAATATCACATTTCAAGGGAATCAGGTGACTGGCCTGTATGATGACGGGAGCAAGTTCCAGACTCATGCACCAATGGATGAAGATTTAATTCCAGAGTTGAAAAACAAAGGGATTGTTATTGAAGCCAAGCCTGTCGATGACCAGGGCTTTTGGTTTACCCTGCTGATTTCTTGGGGGCCGATTCTGTTGTTGATCGCAGTGTGGATTTTCTTTATGCGCCAAATGCAGTCGGGCGGCGGCAAAGCGATGAGCTTTGGTAAAAGTAAAGCCAAACTGCTGACCGATACTCAAGGTCAGGTAACCTTTAAAGATGTTGCCGGGGTTGACGAGGCCAAGCAGGAATTGGAAGAGGTTGTTGAATTCCTGAAAGATCCCAAAAAGTTTACCAAGCTCGGCGGTAAAATACCTAAGGGAGTTCTGTTGGTTGGCTCTCCG
>Ga0193952_1001114_pt1 | contig 10499 bp, 8 predicted proteins | sample BB_3_MG_FD_140368 | JGI IMG/M metagenome (GOLD analysis project Ga0193952, IMG submission 140368) | Microbial mat bacterial communities from the Broadkill River, Lewes, Delaware, United States - BB_3_MG | ecosystem: Environmental > Aquatic > Freshwater > River > Microbial mats | place: USA... | reverse complement strand
GATGGAGATAATTCATCATCAAAAACAACCATATCAATATTATTGCTTAGTACATATTGCTTAATCTCATCAAGCTTTCCTGTACCAACAAAAGTCTTTGGATTTGGCTTCTCGACACTTTGAGTGAATCGTTTTACCGTTTCAGCTCCCGCTGTCATGACAAGAAAGGCTAACTCATCTAAGTATTCTTCTAGCTGATATGTTGTTACATCTCCAAGCTTTTCATGAATACCAACTAGTATCGCTCTCTCTACATATTCTTTAACTTCAATAGGTTTTGCCATATATCAGATATTGTTTCTAAATACAAAAAACAGGCTCTGAAAAACATCAGAGCCTGTTACAAATATAATTAATTTCTCAATTATTTCAACTGGAAGTTAACAGGAACAGTGTAAGATACTCTTACCGCTTTGTTCATCTGTCTACCTGGATTCCATTTTGGCATAGCCTTTACTACACGTACGGCTTCTTTATCAAGATATGGATCTACAGGTCTTAGAACTTTTACATTAGTAATTGTTCCATCTTTATCAACAACGAATCCAACATATACTTTTCCTTGGATACCATTCTCCATTGCGATAGTAGGATACTTCATATTTCTTCCTAAGTACTTGTACATTGCTTTTCTTCCACCTGGGAATGAAGGCATTTTCTCAACACGAACGAAGATTTGAGACTCTCCAGACTCTTCTACTTCCTCTTCAATATCCATTATTTCAACTTCTGCTTCTGCATCAGCTTCAACATCTTCTATCTCCAGCTCATCATCAAAATCCTCATCAGTATCAGCAATCTGAAGTACATCACTTGCTTTTGGTGCTGGTGGTGGTGGTGGTGGCGGTGGTGTGTTTTGTACAGTAACTTGAGTATGCTCTTCCTCTGGTCCAGCATCTGCAACCGTTTCCATAACCTCTGTCTTTGCAGTGTCTACTTTAAATTCAAAAGCGAACAATGTCAAAGCAAGAGCTAATAGTAGACCAATCTGCAAGAAAATCATTTTCTTGCTTTCCAAGTCAACTTTAGGTGCCTTCTTAATTTCCATAGTCTATAAAAATTTAATTTTTCAATATTTTTTCTGCCAATAATATTTTTCCGTCCGTAAAGGTAAAAACAAAAACGAAAAACCTGTTATAGATTACAAAGATTTTTGCAAGCTTTATGCATATAAAGCGCATTTTTAAGCAAAATGCATTTTGCAATCTTTGTTTTTTAGGAGTATTTTAATCTTCTCTTTATTAAGAGCTAACATCTTCTTATACGTAAAAAACCATTGTTTTGTTTGATTTATTGTATTGATTCTAAAAATTTCTATTATATTTGCAGCGCAATACGGGGGATTAGCTCAGTTGGCTAGAGCGCTTGCCTTGCACGCAAGAGGTCATCGGTTCGACTCCGATATTCTCCACAAAATTCAAAAAGACTTTTTCATTAATTGAAAAAGTCTTTTTTCTTTTACTACCATTAAGCTACACTACATTATTTAATCTCCTTCTTTTTCAAAATATTAACATTGCTTAAAGTTCTTCTTTTGTATAAAATCGTATATTTGTTTCATGAGCAAAGAAGAAAACAAGGAAAAGAATTTATTTAAGAGTATACGCCCCTCTAAGATTATATACCCTATCATTATAGGTATATCTGTTGTGGGATACATGTTTTATAAAGAATTTGACCCTAAAGCTTTTGATCATGTAGTATTCACTAAGTATTCAGCTATCTTTCTTATTGTTGCTTTTGTGTGTATGCTTATTCGTGATCTGGGTTATATGATAAGATTACAGATTCTAACTGATGGGTATCTTGATTGGAAGAAATCATTAAGGACTGTTCTTTTATGGGAATTTACTTCCGCTATCACTCCTTCTGCTATTGGAGGTACTAGTATAGCTATCTTATTTGTGCATAAAGAAGGTTTGTCTGTTGGAAAAAGTTCTGCTGTTGTGATGGCCACTTCTTTCCTAGATGAGTTGTACTTCATCATTATGTTCCCTCTACTATTATTATCTATAAATCATAGTGAACTGTGGGACTTAGGTTCTTCTGAATCAACAATAACAACTTCTCTTATTTGGTTTAGTGCTATTGGGTATAGCCTTAAATTAATATATCTACTTGTTATCTCTTATGGACTTTTTAAGAATCCTCGTGGGTTAAAATGGTTGATATTGAAGATTTTTAAATTACCACTATTAAGAAAGTGGAAGCATGGTGCAAACACTGCTGGAACAGATATAATAAATAACTCCAAAAATCTTAAAGCAAAGAAATTTTCTTTCTGGCTTAAAGCATTTGGTGCTACTTTCTTTTCTTGGACTGCTAGATACTGGATCGTTAATGCAATATTAGCAGCTTTTTGGTTTAGTGATTATTCTTGGGCTAACCACTTCCTTATATTTGCTCGACAATTAGTTATGTGGATTATGATGCTCGTGAGTCCTACTCCTGGTGGAAGTGGTTTTGCAGAGTATGTCTTCTCAGAATTCCTTGGTCAATTCCTACCTGCTGCAGGTCTTGGTGTTGCTATGGCTGTTTTATGGAGACTGATTACATATTACCCATACCTAATCGCAGGTGTATTCTTATTACCAGCATGGATTAAAAGCAAGTTTGGAAATAATTAATAGACTAATCCAAATTTAATTATATTTGTGCATTAAATTATATGCATATGGCTAAATTCTTCGAAAAACCTAAACACCGAGTTTTCAATATGAAACCGACTTTCTGGGACCCTGATAAGGAGGAAAGAGAGGAGAGAGAGAAACGTGCAAAAGCGAAGCTTGGACTTAAAGATGATGACGATAGATTCATCCCTAATGTAAAAGGGAAATTTACAAGTGAGATGCATGACCGATTTGGCATGCAGCAGGCTGCAAGGCGTAAATCTACCGTTCGATTATTCTTTATTCTAATAATCCTACTCCTTGCTGCCTATTATATTGTTTTTAAATACGTAGATATTTTCTAAATCGCGCTTGTTAGTTATGACCGATATCATTCACCTATTATCAGATTCAGTAGCAAATCAAATTAAAGCTGGAGAGGTTGTTCAACGTCCTTCTTCTGTTGTTAAAGAGCTTGTTGAAAACTCTATTGATGCTGGAGCAAATTCTATAAGTATTATCCTTAAAGATTCTGGAAAGACTCTTATTCAGGTTAATGATAATGGATGTGGTATGTCTGAGACTGATGCCCGCATGGCTTTTGAGCCGCATGCAACTTCTAAGATTAAATCTACAAAAGATTTGTTCGCCATTAATACTATGGGATTTAGAGGTGAAGCTTTAGGTTCTATATCTTCTGTTTCTGAGGTTGAACTTAAAACAAAACAGGAAAATAAGGAACTTGGAACACAGATAATTATTAGAGGTGGTGAACTGATTAAACAAGAGAGTATTTCTTGCACAACAGGTTGTAATTTCCTTGTAAAGAATCTTTTCTATAATGTTCCTGCTAGACGAAAATTTCTAAAGGCAGATTCAACAGAATTAAGAAATGTTATTGCTGACGTACAAAGAATTGCTCTTACTTATCCTGAGATTAAATTTAAACTTATAAATAATAATACTGAGATATACAACCTTCCTTCTTCTAACTTAAGACAAAGGATTGTTAATATCTTTGGAAAACAATTGAATTCTAAGATTGTTAATGTTGATAGTGATACTAGCATTGCAAAGATTCATGGTTTCACGGGCGACCCACAAAAAGCAAAGAGAACATATGGAGAACAATTTTTCTTTGTGAATGGACGTTTCATGAAGCATTCATATTTCCACAAAAGTATTATGCTTGCTTACGAAAAACTTCTTCCTAAGGACTGTATCCCATCTTATTTCATCTATTTTGAGGTTGATCCTAAGATTATTGATATCAATATTCATCCAACAAAAACAGAGATAAAGTTTCAAGATGAACAGGCTATTTTTCAAATATTAAATGCCACTGTTAGGGAGTCTCTAGGAAAGTTTAATATCATTCCTTCTATTGATTTCGACGAAGATAATTCTATTAATATCCCTTCATTAGGTAGTAATAATAGTATCTCTAAGCCAGAGGTTTCATACAACCCAAATTATAATCCTTTTGAGAATGTAGAGCCTAAGACATATAATCCATTTAAGAATGATAACGATTACAGAGACACTATTGAACCAGATAGTGATAACTTTGAGATTAATCTGGAACCAAGGACTTTTAAGAGCAAAATAAATCCAACAAGTCCAAAAGTAGAAACTGTGCGCTCTAGCGCTTTAAACAATACTTTAGAAGCACCAGAAGTAGTGGAGACAGTCAAAAGAGGACAATCTAAGATTTCTGCTTTTAACCAACCAAATTTAGCATCTAAAACAAAACACCATATACAGATTAAAGACAGATATATCATTACTCAAGTGAAATCTGGCTTAATGATGATTGATCAAAAAAGAGCACACGAGAAGATTCTTTTCGAGAAGATTACAAAATCTCTTGAGAATCATGTCAGTGCCTCTCAACAAAGTCTTTTCCCAGAAACAATTGAGCTTAACGCTGTTGATTATCATCTAGTCGAAAGCATGATGGAGGAACTTACTACTATTGGTTTTGATCTTCGTCCTTTTGGAAAGAATACTTTTGTTATATATGGTACTCCTGCTGAACTTGATAACACATCAAGCCAACAATTACTAGACAGACTAATTAAATACTACAAAGAGACATACGGAGACGTTAAGACTGTAGTTAAAGAAGATCTTGCTATATCTCTAGCCAAAGCGTCATCTATCACTTACAGCAAACCTTTAAATAGCACTGAGATTGACAACTTAATAGACAACCTATTTTCGTGCTCTTCACCTAATTTTACTGCTGACGGAAAGAAGATTCTTACTATATTAGGAATGGAAGATATTAAGAATTTACTAAAATAACACTCTCCAACCCCAGCTAACACTCAAAGAATTAAAGTATTATAGATATTTACTCATGGTTTTTGTAACAAAAGACTGTATCAGAAAGTATAAGAACAAGAAATCTTTGACCACTTCTCTGCTTTACCCCATTGTGGCAAAGATTTCATTTTTTTCATAATTTTGTAGTGTTTAGATACGAAAACGCATTTGTATCTTACAAGTAAGCTGGTCCCCCACCAGCTTACATTGTTTTTATACTTACTTTAGCTAGTGTTTTTTTCTGAAACTTACTCTATTTTTCCTATTTTTGATGAATAATACAAACAAGATATCAATATGCTAGGTAAGATTGAAATAGAGGGTATGGAATTTTATGCCCACCACGGATGCTATGAGACAGAAAGAAAAGTAGGAAACAAATTTCTTGTCGATTTATATATGGAGGCTGACTGCACAAAGGCTTCTGAGACTGATAATATCGAGGATGCTGCTAATTACCAAAGAGCATATGAGCTTATTAAAGAAGAAATTGCTATCACATCTCATTTACTAGAGAATGTATGCAAAAGGATGCTTGATAGCATACATAAAAACATAAAGGGTGTAACCAAAGCTAGGGTGAAAGTGTCTAAACTTAATCCTCCTATGGGTGGACAAATTCTAAAAACAAGCGTTACTCTTGAGAGATAATTTATGACAATAAAAAAGGATATAGAATATTTTATAAAAGACAGTATCACAATCTCTAAGGAGAGTAATTCTGAGATACTTAACTATCTTAATTCTCTAAATATTTCTGAACACAGAATAAGTATTCTTGAGAATATCAACAAGGCTCTTATCTATCAAGCAACATCTTTCATAAAATCAATAGAAGATAGCTTCCAAGATGAAGCATTCTCTTTTGTTGTTTGCGATAACAATTCTAATATCCTTTATACCTCTAATACTAATTTCCATAAACTTCTTCAAGTTGGACTTTCTCTTAACGAATATAAAGTAGGTACCAATGCCACAAGTCTTTCTTGTGAACACGACATGCCTTTTGAGGTTAATGGAACTGATCATTATATTGAAGATTTTAAGTCTTTTACTAGTTGTTCTGCCCCTATACACTCTGACAATAAAGAGATCATTGGTAGTATCTCGTATTACACTTACAAAAAAGACCAATCTCAATTACTCTTGCCTATGATTATTTCAACGGCAAAGGCTATTGAAGATAACATAAAACATAAAGAGCTTAGACACCAACTTAGCTCAAATACATATTACACTTTTGCTATCATGAACTCACTAAAGTTTGGCGTTATTGCTATAAACTTAAAGGGTGAGATTCAATATGCAAATGATTTTGCTTCTCATATTCTTAATATCAAGCACAAAGAATTAATGGACATCAATATTGGCTCATTAATTACTGATTGGAAAGAACTCTTTGAGCAATTTCAGAAAACAAAACTGATTCTTAACGAAGAAACTAACTTCCAAAATAAGAAAAAGAAGGAAAAGTTTAATCTGAGCATCTTCCCTATATACGATAAAAACAATAAGCTTATTGGAATGGTGAATTCAATAAGAGAGATGCATAAAGTATATGGACTTATCAACAAATACACAGGGGCAAATGCTCGTTATACATTTGATGATATCATTGCTCAGAGTAAATCAATGAAGAACATAATTTCATTTACTAAAAAGATTTCAAACAGTCCTTCTACTGTTCTCCTTGAAGGTGAGAGTGGGACTGGTAAGGAAGTTATGGCTCAGGCTATTCATAATTTTAGCTCTCGTAGAGAAAATGGCTTTGTAGCGATCAACTGTGCTGCTATTCCTGAAACACTTATAGAGAGTGAACTCTTTGGCTATGATGAAGGAGCTTTTACTGGCGCTAAGAAAGGTGGGCAACCTGGTAAGTTCGAACTTGCTAATGGCGGAACAATCTTTCTTGATGAGATTGGTGAGATGAGACCTGAGATGCAGGTTAAACTTCTAAGAGCAATACAAGAAAGTGCTATTACTAGAGTTGGTGGTGATAAAGTTATTCCTGTTGACGTGAGAATTATCTCTGCAACAAACAAAGAACTTAAACAAGAGGTTGATACTGGTAATTTTAGACTAGACTTGTATTATCGACTTAATGTAATTCCTATAAAACTTCCTCCTTTAAGAGAGAGAAAAGAAGATATCCCAACTCTTATCAAGCATTTCTTGAATAAGAAAGCTAGATTACTTAAAAAAAGTAAACCAAATCTTAAGTACAGGACTCTTCAAGAACTTCTTGAATATGACTGGCCAGGAAATATTAGAGAATTAGAGAATCACATAGAGAAAATTGTTAACTTTAACGGTGAGTATACTCTAGTTAAAGCTCCTGTTCTTGAACATACTGGTGAACGATTTGAACGTGAACAAAAAGCTGGAGAGATTATTACATTTACTCTTGAAGAAATGGAAAAAAAGACCATCATCAGAACTCTTAAGGTGATGAATGGTAATATCTCTAAGACTGCTAAAACACTTGGGATTGGTAGAAATACTTTATATCTTAAGTTGAAGAAATATGATATTGTCCTACAATAGAACACTGTCCTATTATAAGACACCCCCGATAATTCACATTGTATCACAATAGGACACTTTGTTCAAGCCTTAAGTATAAGATAGAATAAGAGCCTGTCAATCTGAGCTCAATCTACAAATAAGCCACTTTTTCAACAAAAACCATTAGACTCCACAAGTTTACAATAAACATACACTCCTGTATTATAAGCAACTAGAGAACTTGGCACACTTTTTGAATATAAATAAGTGAATAATTAAGTTTATAGCGTAAGCATAATACAATTAAGAGTATGAAGGTAGATAAAAATGTAATCCAAATATGCATGGGGAGTTCTTGCTTTAGTAGAGGAAATTCGCGAAATTTGGAAATCATCAAAGACTTCATTAACGAGCATAATATAGATGCCAATGTTTACATGAAAGGACATTTATGTGCTAAGAAATGCGAACAAGGACCTATAATTGAAATAAACGGAAAGATTTACAAACAAGTAAGTGAATCCGGTATTACAAAAATTCTTGAATCAATATTATTGTAGTATGAGCTTAAGACCTATTTATACCGAACCAAACGACTGTCAAGACTGCTATAAATGCGTTAGACAGTGCCCTGTTAAAGCAATCCAGATTGTAAATAATATGGCTTCAATCGACGAAGATAGATGTATCTATTGTGGTCATTGTGTTAAGATTTGCCCAGTTGGAGCAAAGAAGGTTCGTGATGGTATTAGTAGAGCTAAATTTATTTTAAACAGTAATGAAAAGGTTGTAGCATCTATTGCTCCATCATTCATTTCTGAATTTCCAAATGCTGATTATCATACAATAGTAGCAGCTCTAAAGGAACTTGGTTTCCACGGAGTTTCTGAAACAGCCCTTGGAGCTGAGATTGTCTCAAAGCAAACAGCTTCCTTTCTTAAAAAGGCTGATGCAGGCTTTCATATCTCTTCTGCTTGTCCTGTTGTTGTTGAGCTTATCAGTAAATATTATCCACAGCACACTAACAAAATAATACCATATATTTCTCCAATGTTAGCTCACGCTACATTGTTGAAAAAGATGTATGGCGAAGACACTAAAATTGTCTTTATCGGTCCATGCATCGGCAAGAAACTTGAAGCTGATGAACACAATGATTTAATCGACGTGGTTATCAGTTTCAAAGATCTTGAGAACTGGTTCTCTCAAGAGAAGATTGAACTTGAAGATTTTACTGCTTTTAAGAATGAAGAGATGATTCCTTATAAAGCTAACAAAGGCTCTCTATATCCTATTGATGGCGGTATGATTACTGGTATAAAAGATAGAGTTAGTGCTACCGATTCTAGATTTATGACCTTTTCAGGTCTTAAGGATATTAAAGAAATTCTTGATGATATAAATAACGAGAAGACTGATAATAATATTTTCTTAGAACTTCTTGCATGTAGTGGAGGTTGTGTTAATGGACCGGGTAGTAAGAAACAATCTTCTATTGCGCAGAAGAGATTGAAGATAATCAATAGTCTTAACGATTGTAAAGAAGATTGTATTAGAGAAGAATTAGATCTTGATATATCTAAAACATATAAAGATCATCCTGTTAAGAGATTAAATGATTTCTCTGAGAAGGATATCAAATCAGCCCTTAGTCTTGTTGGTAAAATCAATGAGAAGGATGAACTTAACTGCGGAGGTTGTGGCTATGATAGCTGTAGAGACTTTGCTAAAGCTATGATAGAGGGCAGAGCTGAAAAGAATATGTGTGTTTCATACATGAGAAAAGTAGCACAAGATAAGGCTACTGTTCTTCTTCAAAAGATTCCTTCTGGAGTAGTTATTGTTGATCAAGACTTGAAAGTCGTTGAGTTAAACATCGCTTTTGCTAAGATGCTTGGTGAGGATATTGAAGCTATCTTCCAAGCTTCTCCAGGGATGGAAGGAGCTGATCTAACAAAGCTATCTAGTCTAGGGAATTATTTCTCTACTGCCCTAATGACGGGTCAAGAGATTACAGAAAAAGACGTTGATGATGAAGGACGACTATTTCATCTTTCTATTTTCAATGTACAACCACATAAGTTAGTCTGCGGAATAATACAGAACAGACAAAATGCAGAGGTTAATAAAAAACTTGTGGCTGAGAGAACTAGGGAAGTAATAAAACAGAATATGAAGACTGTTCAACAAGTAGCATATCTACTTGGAGAAAATGCAGCCTTTACTGATTCATTACTTAATTCTATCACAGACACACAAAACGATGACGATTTAGATGGAACATTCTAGATACAATATAGAAGTTGAATATTTCCAGAAAAACAAACATGGTAATCATGTCTGTGGAGATCACTTTGTGTCTAAGAAGATCCAGAATGAAAATAGAGTAGTTGCAGTTCTTTCTGATGGTTTGGGTAGTGGAATTAAAGCAAGTGTGTTGGCGTCAATGACAGCGTCAATGGCTTTACATTTCACCTTAAAGAATGAACCTATAGTTAGAACAGCAAAAACAATAATGGCAACTCTTCCTGAAGATAAATACAGAAAGATTAGCTATGCCACCTTCTCAATAATTGATATTAACAGTTTTGGAGAAGCTAAAGTGATTGAATATGACAATCCAAACTTCTTAATTATTAGAGATAGAAAGGTCTATTCTCCTCATAAAGAGAAGATGATAATCAAGAGAGAGAAGCTTAGTGATGCTAAGATGTTTATCTCTAAGTTCAATATCAGAAAAGAAGATAGAATAATTTTCTTCTCTGATGGAGTCTCTCAGTCAGGAATGGGATCAGCAACTATGCCGTTTGGCTGGTATGACAAAGTGAGTGATTTTGTTATTAATGAAATAGAGAAGGATCCATACATCTCAGCTAAGACATTAGCTAATAAGATTGTTCATAGAGCAGAGAGAAATGATGGATTGAAGCTTAAGGACGATACTACGTGCAATGTGATATATGTACGTAATCCAAGAAATCTGTTGGTTTGTACTGGACCTCCTTACGAGGAAGATAAGGATAAACAATTAGCCGATTTAGTGAAGTCTTTCGATGG
>Ga0193952_1001113_pt1 | contig 10502 bp, 11 predicted proteins | sample BB_3_MG_FD_140368 | JGI IMG/M metagenome (GOLD analysis project Ga0193952, IMG submission 140368) | Microbial mat bacterial communities from the Broadkill River, Lewes, Delaware, United States - BB_3_MG | ecosystem: Environmental > Aquatic > Freshwater > River > Microbial mats | place: USA... | reverse complement strand
TCAACAATCAGCGCATCAATTTTACCCAGTTTGGTTTGACCTTCATAAGCCGATAGTTGCAGTTGATTGGCCGAAACGATGGATAGATTCGTGTATTTCGCGGTAATATCCAATTTGGGGACATGAGATACATACAGGTTACCTTCGTAGCCATCAAATTTTAAGGACTGCATGTTTCGAATGGAGACATCCGAGTACTTGGCGTCAATGATTCCGTTCAGACTTTCTTCGGCTTTGAACTTGGTTTCGTATAATTCCACATCTACATTTCCCAATGCGTGTGCCATCAAGGACGAGTACTTCATTTCACCTTCCACATCACCGGCGATGGATTGGGCAGTTAGTTGAGAATCGTAAATTTTAAAATTGACCGCTCCGTTGATGTTCGTGTTGATGTTCACCCTCGAATATTTGGCGTCGAGGGTTAAACTCATATCAGCGGGTAACCAAATTTTATAACTCTTGATTTTAAATTCTTTCAGCTTGATGGTTTCTTTTTTACCGGATCCTTTAGTGGTGATTCGGCTCCATTTCATCCCCATAATTTCCAAGTCAAAATAGTTATGGAGGTTTAAAATAATATTCAGCGAGTTATCGCCTTGATAGTAGGTTAGAAGATTTTCTTCAATGCTACTTCTCAGTTTCTTCAAATCTTCTTCTTTTCCATCTGCATAATATTCCAGTTCCACCTTAATCTCATTCCCGGTAGCTGGCAGGATATCTGTAGGTACATCATAAACTAATACGTTGACTTTAGGATGGGCTTTTACTTTGGCCGATTGTTTAATCACCAGGGGCTCCGCGTTTGTCTGGCCCACAGCGAAAGGGGATGGTATAAAAAGGGCCATAAGCAGCAGTAAGGACCACTTATATCTGGATGTGTTCGTTCTTGTTTTCATATTTTTCTTGTTTGCGTTTTTCATTAATTAATCGTTCAATAATGCGTAAGCGCTTTTCATAGGTGTCGAGCATGATGACCACAGCCCGCTCGTTGTAGCCGTGGTTTCTGATGTCATGAAGGCCTTTGACATAGATGGTATCTAAAAACTCAAGTTCATTTAAAAGGAGTTGTGTGACGGGACTCTCCCCGGCTTCAATGGCGCTGTATTCGTTCCATTTATTTTGTACCTGCAGAATGTAGTTCTGCTCCTTAGAAGCTAATTCGGTATTGATCTTGGCCAGACTGTCCAGCTGATCCTGCATCATCAGTTCATGGCGCACCAGGCTGCCAATGGCCAGCAGCACGATGGCGACCGCGGCTATCCGCATGAAAGCTTTTTTGTAAGAAAAAGCCGGTTTGCTGATTTGTTGGTGAATGCCCCGCCACATACGCTCCTCGTCGGGCTGAAACACATTTGTTTCGTTCTTATGTGTCAGGAAATAATCGTCCCAATTAGTTTGCATATACACTGTTTTTTAACTGGCTGCTTAATATTTTTTTCGACCGGTGATACTGCACCTTGCAGTTGTTAACGGATTGTCCGGTCATTTCAGCAATCTCATTGAACTTATAGTCTTCGATGGCGCGCAATGTAAATACCACACGAGCGCCTTCAGGTAAAGCCAGGATGGCAGCCATCACTTTTTCCATGGGGAAATCCATATCAGGCAGCCCTTCGTTTACTTCATCCGGCAGGCTATCCATCGATTCGAACGCCTGGCTGAGCCGTTTTTGACGTCGCACCAGACTGATGCTTTCATTCACCACAATTTGCTTCAGCCATCCACCAAAGGTGTGGGTATGTTTCAGGGTATGAATCTTTTTAAAGGCTTTAACAAAAGCCTCCTGTACCACATCTTCGGCATCAAATTGATGGGCTGTGATGCGATAGGCTACATTGTACATCGCAGGCACGTATTGTTTATACACTGCATAGCGGGCCCGTTCGTCTCCCTTTTTGCACTGTTCAATTAATCGCCCGGTTAGGTTAATTGATTCTTTCAATTTGTTTGGTCTTTGTTATAAAGATGCATCATTGTGAAAAAGGTTAAAAAGAAAAATGAATTTTTTTTATGAATTTGGAGAGTTTGATCATTAAAGGAAGATTCAAAACCTTCGCCTGGTGAGATTTTATGGCAGTATAGACATTGCCAAAAAATGGTGGTAAATTTCTTATCTAATTATGGACACTTAACGATTGAAAACCATGAAGACGTATTTTTTAATAGTGACATTCCTATTGGGTACGCTTATGTCCGTACCAGTAGAAGGGCAGACTTTTCTGGAGAAAATGGCTAAGAAAGCAGCCGAAAAAGCGGAGAAAAAAGCGGAGCAGAAAGCCGAAGAGAAAGCCGAGGAAAAGATAGATGAACAGATTGATAAAGGTCTGAATGCTGCTGAAGAATCCATGCAGGATCAGAATGACCAGGACGCTCATAAGAAGGGAACGGAGGCTGATCAACAAAAAAGGCTCTCTGATTTAATGAGTAAAATGGGCATGTCTTCGGAGCCGGTGGATGTGGAAGAAGCGTATACATTCCAGTCCTCCATAACCATGAATGTTAAGAATTATGAGAAGGATGGTACCCTGCAAAGTGATGGGGATATCATTAGTTTTGTCACTCCTGGAGAAGAGACGTTTGCCTATGAGTTTGTGGAAGGGGAGATGCATGCCTCCAATCGGGATCAAAAGGGGGTTTTTATTATGGACTTCAAAAATGAAGCAACCATCATCTTAAGTGACGATAAAGGTAAAAAAACGGGCATCATTTATGGAATGAAAGGATTTATGGACCAGGCCCAAATGGACGAAGATGAGGATGCTGAAGCATGGGAGGATGAAACCACGCCACCTGATTCACCGTTGGGTGATCCAAATGTGAAAAAGACGGGTCGGTCCAAATCCATTTTAGGGTATAAGTGTGAGGAGTATCGATATGAAGATGAAAACGATATCACTCATTTTTGGATTACAAAGGAGTATAAATGGGACAGCAAAGATTTTATGTCCAATGTCTTTAAAACATCGCTTTATTCAAGAGGCATGCCATGGGGCTTTTTAATGGAAAGTGAAGCGTTGGATAAAGAATCGGGTGAAAAATCCATGTATACCGTTAAGGATATTGATAAAAATGCCAATAAAACATTCCGGCTTTCCGATTATCAATTGACTAACCTGGGTTCAATGAATATACCCACCGAATAGGGTTAGTTTCTTTTGATAAAGCGATGAAATTATTTGATGAGCTGTAAATGTGATCGTTTACAGCTCATTATTTTTGTGATATCTATTAAATCCAGATTTATGAGAAAACCTGAATTGGTGAACTACAAGGAGAAATCGATTTTCTACATGGATTTTTCTGGTTTACGAAATACGGAGGAAATTACCTCTCTTTTGAATCTCAGCAAAGCCTATATCCGCAGTCAACCTGAAAAGTCATTATTAGTATTAACTAATATTGAAGGAATGCATTTTAATAACGAGGTGAAAACCATGTTTTCGGATTTTGTTTCCGGTAATAAGCCTTATGTGAAGGCCAGTGCAGTGTATGGAATTTCGGGTTTGCAGCGCATCATTTACAATGGTGTGATGCGCATTACCGGCCGCGATATTCGCTCCTTTGATACACTTTCCCTGGGTAAAGAGTGGTTAGTATCCTTCCAGTTAAGCGCCGTAGTCAGCTAGTTTGACGGAGGCGTTGTATGGTGCATTTTTCCCCTGTTCATGGAAAAGTAAATGCCGGCGATACAGATAATGGCAAAAATTAAGAATGCCACACGAATTCCTTTTGTGAAGATCTGATCAGCCACTTCTTCAATGGATTGATTGCCGAAGAACAGCGCAAATAGTAAGGTAGCTGTACTCATACTTACCATCTGACCCAATACACGCATGGTAGCTGCCATGCCGCTGGCGATGCCTGATTTGGATTTGTCCACCGAACTCATGATGGTATTCATGTTGGGCGATGAAAAGAGGGCAAAACCAAGGCCAATAAAGGCCAGAATGCCAATGATCTGGATCACGGATGTATCTTCAGTTAAAAAGGAAAAACCAAACAATCCAATGGCACAGATGGTCATGCCTATGGTCGATAACCAGCGTGGTTCAAACCGGTCGGACAAGCGGCCCGCCAAGGGTGATAAGGCTGCCATGACAATGGGCTGTGCCACCAATATACTACCGGCTTCACTGGGCGAATAGTGTTGTATTTTTTGAAGGAATAAACTGAGCAAAAATATAATGGCAAAGGTTGCACTATAGTTGATTAGGGCGGCCGCATTGGAGAATGCAAACAGACGGTTACTTTTAAATAAGCGAAGTGGAAAAATGGTAATTGTTGACTTGTATTGATGCACCAGAAAAAGGATCATAAACAGTGTGCCGCCAATGAATATCCAAGGGCCATAGGCTGTTTTTAGTTGCGATGATCCAATGACGAGTCCTGCCAGTGCCAGAGAATACAAGAAGGCACCTAGATGATCCATTGGCGTTTCTGTCATTTTAAATCGATCATGACCTAAGAATGAAAACGCCACGATCATGACTAGAATTCCTATGATGCCTGAAATCCAGAATATACTTCGCCATCCTAAATAGTGCGTGATGAAGCCTCCGGCAAATGGCCCGACAGACAGGCCTAAATAAACCGCAGCCACTGTAATGCCCAATACCCGGCCACGTTGTTTGATGGGGAACTCATTGATAAGAATGGCTGGCCCTGTGGTCATTAACATGGCTGCACCAATTCCTTGCAAAAAACGAACTGCGATCAGAATAGAAGAGCCGGGTGCTACTGCACTTAATAAGGTAAATAGGGTGAAAAGGACAGTGCCCTGCTTAAAAACGGTTTTGGCTCCTTTTATATCCGCCCATTTACCAGTTGGTAACAAAAAGATGGCCGATGACAGTAAAAAGGCCATAATGATCCAGCTGAGTTCAATGGCACTGATCTGGAATTCTTTCTCAATAGCTGGCAAAGCCACATTCACCGAAGAAATAAGAAACGGGCCCAAAAACGAGGTGAGGGTGGCCACTGTCAGAACTGATTTTTGCGATGGAGTCATTTTTTCCATGAACGTGAAATAGAATGTAGTGGTTAATAAAAATACTAATTTAATGCTATCTTGGTGGTTCATTCCATAATTATTCATTGTTAAATTTTAAGATTTATGCTCAAAGGTATTTCTCCATTGATAAGTCCTGATTTGTTAGCCACAATGGCACGGATGGGGCATGGCGATGAAATTGTATTCGCTGATGCCCATTTCCCGGGAGAAACTAACAATAAGATGATTCTGCGTGCGGATGGTTTGAAAATAGCGGATCTGTTGGAAGCTGTGTTACCGCTTTTCGAGCTGGATGCCTATGTGGACTTTCCGCTGATTATGATGGCTCCAGTGGAAGGCGACCAGTTGGATCCACGCGTCGAAGCAGCTTATCGTGAGCGCATCAACAAAACACACTCGCACGTGACTAACATTCAGACCATTGATCGTTTTGCGTTTTATAAACGGACGCAATCGGCTTTTGCGGTGGTCATGACGGGGGAGACGGCTAAATATGGAAATATCATTTTGAAAAAGGGGGTCACACCAATATAAAAAAATAAATGGATTTGAAAGGCAAAGAGCCGGCATTATCAATCGATAATTCCGGCTTTGTTCATTTTGGGTGGAGGTGTGTTCATTAATTATAAAAGGGGTTTGTACCTGCTTTTTAATAAGGTATTTTTAATGATTCAGAATGATATTTTATCCAAAGAGAAATAAATATGAAAAAGAATCTATTGCTTGCACTCATGATGAGTCTAATGAACTCTGTCATATTTGCACAAGCTATTTATGAAGATGAGCGTTATGTGCCTGAAAAAGATCCATTGGTTTTGCAAAAACTGGAAGAGTGGCAAAATATTAAGTTTGGCTTGTTAATGCACTGGGGGGCCTACAGTCAATGGGGTATTGTGGAGTCCTGGTCGCTGTGTCCGGAGGATTATGGGTGGTGCGAGCGCAAAAAAGGTGAGAGCCCCGGCAATTACTATGATTATAAGAAGGAGTACGAAGCCTTACAAACGACCTTTAATCCGGAGAAATTTAATCCGGAGAGATGGGCAAAGGCAGCTAAGGATGCCGGTATGAAATATGTGGTATTCACCACTAAGCACCACGATGGTTTTTGTATGTTCGACAGCAAGTATACCGACTATAAAGTAACGGCTCCTGCCTGTCCGTTTAATGAACATCCAAAATCAAATATCACGAAGGAAATTTTTGATGCTTTTCGGGCACAAGGGTTATGGGCCGGTGCTTATTTCTCCAAACCAGACTGGCATAATCCCTTCTATTGGGATCCCTATTATCCGCCATTGGATCGCAATGTGAATTATGATCCGGAGGCTTATCCTGAAAAGTGGGATCAGTTTACCCAGTTTACCCACAACCAAATTATGGAGTTAATGTCCGACTATGGAAAAATCGATATATTATGGTTAGATGGCGGCTGGGTAGCCAAAAAGACCAAAGATGAGATTCAGGAAGTGTATGATTATAAAATGACCCAAACCAATAGTGGTTTTATTAAAGAACGTTGCGTCAACCAGGATATCCGGATGGACGAGTTGGTGGCAAAAGCACGCGAGAAACAACCGGGATTGATTGTGGTGGATCGCGCTGTTCATGGTAAAAATCAGAATTATCTGACACCAGAGAATCGTGTGCCGGAGAAAACATTACCCTATCCATGGGAATCCTGCATCATTTCTGGTGGTGGTTGGGCGTATACCCCAAATGCAACCTACAAGAGTGCCCGTGAGGCAATTCATCTACTGATTGATATTGTGGCTAAAGGTGGAAATTTGCTGTTGAATGTGGCTCCTGGTCCGGACGGCGAATGGCAGCAAGGAGCTTATGATTTGCTCGAATCCTATGGTGACTGGATGCAGGTCAATGATGAAGCGATCTATAATAGTACGGCTATTGAGCCGTTTAAAGAAAAGAATATCTGCATGACACAGCAGTCCAATGGCAATGTTTATTTCATGTACATGGCTGCTGAAGGTGAAAAAAAGATGCCGGCTGAAATCAAGGTGGCGTCTTTGCAGCCGGATAAGGGGGCTAAATTGACCCTTTTAGGCAGTAAGCAGCGTTTGAAATGGCGTCCTGAAGGAAATGGATTTGTGGTGACTATTCCTGATGAATTGCGCAATAATCCACCTTGTCAGCATGCGTGGACCATTAAAGTATCAAAGATAAAACGCTAGTTTAAAATTTTTTTGACAGTTTGTTTTTGGAGCCACTTTACACCCAGTGTAAGGTGGCTTCTTTAGTTAATTCCATACATTTGTATGTGTTAAATCAATATTTATTACAATGGTTTATTTTTTATATTTCATGATGGCAGTTGGCGCATTTATGATCTTTTCAGCGGCTATTAATCTGGAGTGGTTTTTTAAACAACGGCGTGCCCAAACCCTTGTTAAATTAATGGGACCCAATGGTGCGCGTATCTTTTATAGTTTAATGGGCTTGATGTTCGTCATTTTTAGTTGGATGGCTTTGACTGGTCGCATCGAAATACATTCTGTTTTCTGAAAAAAGTAAAATGGTTGTAACCATTTTACGACCAACTGTCTCTTAATAGAAACATTCATTTAAAAAGAACATTATGGGTTTAGGAGGAACAGTTGTTTTGTTAGCTTTATTTAGTGCTATTTTTTTTTCATGGTATTTTTTCATTCAAGCCAGGCATAAAGAACGCCTTACCTTAATGGAAAAAGGAGCGGATGCCAGTAATTTTTACGCTCAGAAGCCTCCAAGAAGAGATTGGTCTTTCCCGTGGTTAAAATTTGGATTATTAATTATGGGAATTGCCTTGGGGTGGTCAATCGGATTAATTGTAACATCTGTTCCAGAATGGAAGGAGTCGCTAAGAGGAATTGATGAACCTCTGATTTTCGCATTTGTATTATTGTTCGGCGGTGCTGGAATGATAACAGCTCATTTCACTGATTCGAAAAAGCAAATGCAGGACTAGTCCATGGATGATATTTACGTCAGAAAAGTAAAGGAAGGCGATGTGGAGGCGTTCCGGTATTTTGTCCGGACGTACCAGCACATGGCCTTTTCTGTTGCTATTTCGGTGGTAAAGGATGCGTTTTTGGCAGAGGAGGTGGTACAAGAGGCCTTTATGAATGCGTTTCAGAAAATAGCAAGCTTCAAAGGGCAATCAAAATTCAGTACATGGTTGTATCGGATCATCGTGAATTTAGCCTTTCGAAAATTAAACAAAGAAAAGAAATGGCAAATTGATTCGATGGATGTGGTGGAAGAGGTCGAACCTACCTCGGCCTTGGACCAATTGCAGGATGATGAGCGCAAGCATTACATCAATGAAGCTTTAAAGGTGATGCCGTCCAACGAGAGTTTGGCATTACGTCTTTTTTACCTGGAAGAACTTTCCATGGAAGAATTAATCGCAATTACCGGCTGGTCGCTCAGTAATGTGAAGGTGATTTTGCACCGGGCCCGAAAACGATTTTATGCAGCTTTAAACACGCTATTGGAAAACGAAGTTAAAATGATCATCTGATGTCGGAAAAAGATTTATTTGATCCCAAACTAAAATCACTCTTACGGGAAAGTCGGCTGGAAATGCCATTTCCTGATTTTGAAGAGCAATTGATGGAGACGATAAAAAAGGATTGTGTCAGGCAGAAATCTGTGTTGAAAGATATTCATTTATCGTGGCTATTTTTTACGGTCGGAGCCATCTTTGGATTAGTGGCCAGTTTTGTTATTCCAACGTTTCAAAAGAGTATCCTCGGATTGGATATTCACTATTTACAGTATCCACTGATGATATTCGTCTCCATCGTGATTATCTGGCAATTTGATGCGCTGATTAAATTGACTGTCCGGCAGAAGCAGCGGCGTGAATAAGAATTACAGAGGGTGGGTGAAATAGAATGTTGATCCTTTACCTGGAGTACTCTCCACCCAAATTTCGCCACTTAATAAATGAACCAGACTGCGGGCGATAGAAAGCCCCAGCCCTGTGCCGCTTGAGTTCATTCCGAATTGGTCTTCTTCCTTAAAAAAGCGATCGAATATTTTTGTCAGTCGTTCTTGTTGAATTCCTTTACCGGTATCCGACACATAAAACAGCAGTTCATGATCCCGGGGTTCAACACCAATAATGATCTGTCCTGTGGTGGTGAACTTGATGGCATTTTCCAGTAAGTTGCTTAGTATCTGGCGCAGACGGGTTTCATCTGTCATTGTAAGCAGGGGATTTTTTAGGTGTTCATTGATCACCACATCCAGAGCGATGGACTTTTTATCGTGAATTTGAAGCTTTAGATTAAACACTTCCTTTAGACTGTCCACAATCTTACGAACATCCACCTGTCTTTGATCCACTTTAAGTTGTCCGGCCTCTATTTTACTGATGTCAATAATGTCGGAGATGATGCTAAGTAATTGTTGTGCATTGTCTTCAATAATATTCAGGTACTTAGAGTGCTCTTCGTCATTTGGTTCACTCATCTTCAGCAAGTCGACAAAACCCACAATGCCCATCATAGGCGTTCTGATTTCATGGCTCATGTTAGATAGAAAGGCCGTTTTCAGGTAATCACTTTCTTCCGCTTTTAGCTTCGCCAGGGTGAGTTCTGCATTAATACTTTTGATTTTTTGATTGCGTTCGCGCAGGGCTTCATTTTGCTCCAATAACTTGGTTTCTTTTTCTCGCAATGCGTTGGAGGTTTGCTTCAGCTCAGTAATGTTAATGAGCGAGACAAAGACTTTTTTCCAGGAGTCTTCATAACCAACGGGTATTTTTACACTGATGGACACAAAAATATTCTGCCCTTTCATGGTGTAATGGGATGATTCCGCTTCATATAAAGTTTTACCCTGGCTAAATGCGACGAGCTCTTCCTTCAAAAGGGTAAACGCTTCCTTCAGAAAAATTTTATCAACATTTTGGATGACTTCTTCTTTGGAGATAGCCTGAAAGTATTTGAGCGTGGATTGATTAATGTTGATAATCCTGATTTTTTGGATACACATCAATAAGACATCCGGATGTGCCGTAAAGTAGGCTTCCAGATCGTGTATGCCTTCTGCTTTAATCTGATCAATAATTCGTTTTACCTCACTAAAGTCCTCTTCCCATAACGAGATTGGGGCATCTTCGAAGAGCAATTTGAAGCGCTCCTCACTTAAGCTCAAAGAATGCAAAATTCGTTTCCGCTCCCGAATTTCATCCAGCAGATTGCTGTTAATTTTTGAAAGTTCATCGGTGCGCAAAGCAACCGCTTTTCGTAATTTTCGATTGAATGTGAAAGAGATAAGTGAAATGGTGATTAAAGATAAAACCACAAAAATCAATAAGCGAAACAGGAACTGCATCTGTTGGGCATCCGCCTCTCTATAATCTTCTAAAAAAAATCCGTCCAATGAATACTCTGCATTTAAGAGGCCCAATTCTACATACGTATCAGCAATATGTCGCCAGCGGTCTTCATTCATGTGACCAGGCCGAACCAGTTTGGGTAAG
>Ga0193952_1001109_pt1 | contig 10520 bp, 7 predicted proteins | sample BB_3_MG_FD_140368 | JGI IMG/M metagenome (GOLD analysis project Ga0193952, IMG submission 140368) | Microbial mat bacterial communities from the Broadkill River, Lewes, Delaware, United States - BB_3_MG | ecosystem: Environmental > Aquatic > Freshwater > River > Microbial mats | place: USA... | reverse complement strand
CTTTACAGTCTTGAATTAGTTTTACAGACTCTTCTGATAAAGCTAATTTATAGTCGTTCTCAATGATTTCTTCTATTCTCTCGAATGTTAGAAAGTCTGGAGAAATATGATGGATATTTTTTATATTAATATTGTTTTATATAGTGATTATTTTAATTTCTCTATTAATTCTTCAGGACTTAGCTTTGTCTGCTCTCCTGTTGTCATGTCTTTAAGACTAAGAAGATTTTCTTGCATTTCTGTTTCTCCAACCATTACAACAAAAGGTATATTCTTTTTGTTGGCATAATTCATTTGCTTCTTCATTTTCACAGAGTCAGGGAATAACTCAGCACTGATTCCTGCTTTACGAAGATTAGCAAGTATTGGTAGACAGAATATTTCTTCTTGCTCTCCAAAATTAACAAACATTACTTTTGTTGATGTTGTTGTGTCTTTAGGGAATAGATCAAGTTGCTCCATTACATCAAAGATTCTATCTGCTCCAAAAGATATTCCAACTCCAGATACATCTTTTAATCCGAAGATTCCTGTTAGGTCATCATAACGACCACCACCAGTGATACTTCCTATCTCTGCATCTTTAGCTTTCACTTCGAAGATAGCTCCTGTATAGTAATTTAGTCCTCTTGCTAGTGTCAGGTCTAGCTCAACTTCTGTTTCTACCTTTAGGCTTTCTATGTGAGAGAATACTTTGCGTAATTCAGCAACACCTTTAAGTCCTGTTTCTGATTTCTCAAGAATAGTCTCAATAGTGTTTAGTTTGTCAGCATTGTTTCCTTCAAGCTTGATGATTGGTTGAAGCATATTTATTGCCTCTTCATCAATACCTTTTTCTCTTAGTTCGTTGTTTACGTTGTCTAGTCCAATCTTATCAAGTTTGTCCATAGCAACAGTAATGTCGATAATCTTATCAGCTTGACCGATTACCTCAGCGATACCAGCAAGAATCTTACGGTTGTTAAGTTTGACAACAACATTAACATTAAGTCTTTTGTAAATCTCATCAACAATCTGAATAAGCTCAACCTCATTAAGAAGCGAATTACTACCCACAACATCAACATCACACTGATAGAATTCTCTGTATCTTCCTTTTTGTGGACGATCAGCTCTCCATACTGGTTGTATCTGATATCTTTTAAATGGGAAACTTATCTCATTCTGGTGTTGAACAACGTAGCGAGCAAAAGGTACTGTTAGATCGTAACGAAGTCCTTTCTCACTTATCTTGTTTGTAAGTTTAACTGAGTTTCTTGCAAGAAGAGTTTCCTCTCTTACTTTAGAGATATAATCTCCAGAGTTAAGTACTTTGAACAATAATTTATCTCCTTCTTCTCCATACTTACCCATTAATGTAGAAAGATTCTCCATTGATGGTGTCTCAAGAGGCATATATCCATACAAACGAAAGACTGATTTTATCGTATCAAAAATATAATTTCTCTTTACCATTATCTCAGGTGAGAAATCACGAGTTCCCTTAGGAATAGATGGTTTTTGTGCCATTTCTTTTAATAAATAATTGTTACAAAATATTGTGTTAGTGGCAAATTTAATAAATAATGACACTAATTAATGTATTCTATAATATTATTTAACATCAATTTTATGCTTTTTAAAGAATAAAATATTGTATTTTTGTCTCCTCTACGGGGCTGACGTGGTATTGACAGCGTGTAGAATGTGTATGTAAGCACGTCGAGCGTGGTGATTTAGCTCGTAAATATCAGGTCTCAAACTTTTTAATTGGCGAAAATAATTACGCTCTTGCTGCCTAACCTCAAAGAGGTCTAGACTTTATTTCGGCTCTAGGAGTCTGAAACGAGACATCCAGTCGATGGTTTTACCTTATCCCTTTCGACATCTGGATGCATCAATATAGGGTTAGTTGTGTTCCCACTTCGTGTTCATGGCGAAATTTAGAAGATAAGCTTATTAGTTGGGTGTTTGTTCCCGGCTGTAAGTCGAAAATTAAAGACAAACTAAGCGTGTAGAAAGCTTACGGATTCCGCGTTTGGACCAGGGTTCGATCCCCTGCAGCTCCACATTTTTTTAGAAACCGCTAAAACTTAATAGTTTTAGCGGTTTTTTTATCTCTGAACGATCTTAGTAAGATTCAGTTATGTGGGCTATGCAATTAGCAATTGAATGTAAATCTGCATCTAATTTTGTTTCTGTATCCTTTGATATTCTTTGTAGATATCCATAATATCTGGTTCATTTCTCATTAGTTTATTTATCTCAATCTTATTGGTCATCCAACGGTAAACCCATGACACACCCCATTTTTTGTGATAATGATTCTCCTGTGTATAAACATCATCTTGCATTGCTTCATCAAGACTGGTAAATGAGTAATCTTGTTCTTTTAGCTTTTTCACAAGAATGTCGATATAATCTGCATTTATTGAATTATCGTGGCATAGATATATTTGGTTGATATGTCTGCCATATTGCTTTACAGATAGGGAGTCGAAATAATTAAAATATTCTAATGTGGTGTTTATATATGAATTTGCTATTCTTTGAGCTTCTTGTTTTTTATTAAATTTCAAATAGTATTCGTACAGATAGTTGAATACCCAATCAGAACTTTCAATAGTAAAAGGAGCTGAGGTGTATTCTTTCTTTGCTAAATAATTCTTGATTTGATTTTGTTGCAATGAGTCTTTTCCTAAGTCGTTGTATGTGAATCGGAAGTATTTCAATTCTTTCTCATACCGTTTTGATAGTTCTCTTGTTATGACTTCTCCCTTTTCTATATCTGCCGTGAAATGCTCATAGCTTACATCGGAATATCTTGAATGCGAGAATGTATGGTTACCAAGTGTTGAATAGTCTCTTTTTATCCATTGGTTAAGAAGATTAAAGTTTTTGCTTACAGCAGCAGTCTTGTATATCATTCCTTCGTTGATGAATATTGTGACAGGAATGTTTAGTGTATCCAACTGATTTAATAGTTTTGTTTGAAAATTATCCTTCTCAAACTTTTTTGTGTTTGGAACATCGTCAATTGTTATTGCTACTTTTGATTGCCCACAAACGTAGTTGCTTAAGAGAATTAAGAGAGTTATAAAGAATGTTTTATTCATTTTGATTTTATTGTTTGAATAGGGTTTAAGGATTCTTTGGTGAATCTAACAATATATTTCCTCTAAATCAATTGCTATTCTTTCTGTAAAGATTTTGATATAAGTCTTTATTATATGTTTTTATCAAAAATTAATATTAAACATACTATAGAGTGAGTGTAAGCGTACTGTAAACTTGATTTTACTAAGCTTAAAGTTAGCTTATTATTACCTCAGTCTTATCCCTATAGGATAACGCTGGGATAAGACTGGGATAAGACTGGGATAAGGCTGACGGTATTTGTATTGAGTTTCATGTGTGTGTTCCATGACTGTTCAATATTTGTAATAATGAGGTAGTAGAAAGATTATTTTAACTTTTCTTTATAATTTAAATCCCTTTCAGTACGAAACATAAGTTCGTAAAACATAGTATCACATGTATTGTGTTGTCTCTAAATGTTATTTTACTTTTATAGTAGGGAAGAATAATATTGGCAATTAATTAATAATTATACCTGTTTTCAAGGTATGCATGCATGAAAAATTCTACAATTAAATATAATGGAAATTGCATTATGAGCCCTGAGAGTCTTGACTTCCTTTCGGAAAGTTCTGGTTTTAGATTCTTTAGGCATGATGTTGTAAATAAACGTTTTTCTTTTGATAAAGAATCTTTAAGAGACATGGGACTAACTGGCTCTGAAGATATTTCAGAAAAGATTGTTATGGAATCTTGGGGCGAGGATTTGTATAAGGAATATCTATTAACTGCTAAAAATAATTTTAAGCTTAAGAATTATAAATATAGAGTTACTCGTGATAAGAAGAAACCGGATGAAATGGTTCATTCTACAATTTCTGTTGTTTTATTCTCTAATGAGGAAGGAGATATGGCTTTTGTAGAAGCTATATATAGTAATGAAGTTAGTAAAGTTGAGCAAGATAGATCTACTTCTTTATTTCAAGAAGATGAGTTCCGTGAAATTCTTAATAATATTAATGCCCTAGTCTTTATTGTTGATAAGAATTATAATATTGTTGACTATAACTATGAGGGGACTAATGTTTTTGGTCTGTCTGCAATGCAAGTTGATAAGTCTATACCTATAAGTAAGCATTTTGCTTTTCCTTATGAGAAACTTGATAATGTTTTTAACACTGGTAAATCTATTAGAGGATATCAATCTACACTAGTGGATAGTGATAATAATGTTCGTAATTATATTATTAATATAGCTAAGATTAATAAGGTTGATAACAATTCCTTTCTAATATTCTCAGGAATAGATATTACTGAGTCATTGATGTTAGAGAATCAACTTATTCTTAATGAATTAAAGTTTAAATCCATATTTGAACAGTCTCCTGTTGGTATTCATATATATGATAAAGATGCTGCATTATTAGACGCTAATGAGACTGCTTTGCAGATTCTTGATGTGAATTCAAAAGAGGAGTTATTAGGTCTTAAAATGTATGATTCCCTTAGTTTATCAGAAGAAGAGATTCTTAAGGTTGAAGAGGGTAGTGCTTATTCTTTCTCAAAAACATATGATGTAGACAGATTTTCTAAATATATAGGTAATAAAAATTATTCTAAAGGAACTAAAGATTTAGATGTAACTCTTTTAAAGATTAATTCAAATAAGGATGAATCTGAGTTTGGGTATATTGAACTGCTTGTTGATAAGACAGAGGAGAATAATGCTTATAAATCATACAAGAAGAGTTCTGATCAGTTGTTTATGGCAACTAGTGCAGGACATATTGGTATCTTTGAGATTGATTTAGAGAGTAGAACTTATATTGCTAATTTTGAGACAGTCATGATGTTTGGTAATGATGACTCAAAAGGTGAATTCTCATTAGAAGAATTTCTTTCTAGAATACATCCAGAAGATATCAATGAGCTCATAGAAATAATTGAATTATTGGAGAGTGGTAAGACTGATGATTTTTCTATTGAGTATAGATTTGAAGTAGGTGAGGATTCTTGGAAATGGATTAAAACAACAGCTTCTGTTAGTGGAAGATCTTCATCTGGTAATGCAGTTCATGTAGTAGGAGTTAATATTGATATTGATGATTTAAAAAGAGCTAGAGAAGAGGCGAGTAATAGTGAGAGATTATTAAGACAAACTTTAAATGTTGGACAGATAGGACTTTGGGAGTATAGTGTTAAGAATGATTCTTTTAAATTGGGAGAGTTTCTTGTTAAATCTCTTAATCTAGGTTACTCAACATTTAATGGTGCAAGTTTCACTTCTCAAGAATTCTTTTCTATTATTCACCCAGATTATAGAGGTGAGGTTGAATCTAGTTATAATCAAATAATTAGTGGAGAAAGAGAGCATTTAATCTTTGAGTGTCGTTTAAATAATAATTATAATAATGTCTGGGTTAGTATAACGGCATTTGTTAATGAGAGAGATCTAGATGGAATTCCTACCGATTTAAATGGTTTTATTATTAATATAAATGAAAAAAATACGGCTTTAGAAGAAGCTAAGAGGAAAGAGTATTTTATATCTACCTCTTTGGAGATTGCTAAGGTTGGTTTTTATTATACTTGCTATGAAGATGATACTATAGAGGTGTCAGATACTTATTGTAATATCTTTAAGGTTGATAAATGTGATTTTTCAGATATAGAATCATTTGCTAGAAATAGAGTTCATCATGATGATAGACTTAAATATCTAAGATTTATTAATAGTTTTAAAGATGAGAATTCAAGTGATCTGAAGAGAGTGAATTATAGGGTGCTGATTGATGGGGTTGAGCATAGAATATTAGAATATGCTACAGTTCATTTTGATGAAGAGAATAAGAGAAAAGGAACTTTATTTGCTGTTCAGGATGTAACAGAGATATATGAAAAGGAAACTCGTTTGCAAGAGTTATTGGATAATCAGCGTTCGGTATCTGAACTTTCTGTTGTTATGATGGCTAATCTAGAGCCAAAGGCAATGATAGAGAAGTTGCTTCTTAACGTTAAGTCTAGAATGAAAGCAAGGAAGATTTCTTTTTATTTAAAGAGCAATTCTTCATATATTTTAAAAAACTCTCTTGGGACATCATATTGTAGTTATAGTCAGGGAGGGAATATTATTCATGAAAGTGATATTGAGTATCTAGTTAATAGATTGAAGACTAATAATCCAGTTATTATTGATTGTTCAGAGTCTATCTATTCTGATAATCCTTTTGTTGAAAATATTTTATTTACTGAAGATTGTAGTACTTTATTCTTACCTGTGGTTGTAAGAAATACTATATATGGTTTTCTTGCTTTGAATGTTGACTTTTCACATAGTGATATCTCAAGTAAAGATTTTGGTCTAATGAACTCTTTTATTCATTTAATAAATCTTGCTTTTGAGAAACTGCAAAGTCACTCTGAGCTTATAGAAGCTAAAGATAGGGCAGAGAAGGCTGATAAGTTAAAAACTTCATTCCTTGAGAATATGAGTCATGAGATTCGTACCCCTTTAAATTCTATTGTTGGTTTTTCTGGACTCATTGCTGATGCTGTTGTTGATGAAAATAGTGAAGTTGCTGAGTATGCGGAAGTACTTGGTAGAAACACAGAAGATTTACTTAGTATTATTAGTAATGTTATTGATTTCTCTGAGATTGAGTCATCAAATCTATTTATATGTTCTAAGTTATCTAGCGTTGAAGTTATTTTTGAAGAGATCAATAATAGATGTAAAATGATTGACAAGCCTGATGTCAAGATTCTATATAATAGGCCAGAGGGTGAAGAGGTTTTTATAAATACTGATAATCTTAGGCTTAAACAAATTATGCTTAATCTTGTTTGTAATGCTTATAAATATACTACTAAAGGATCTATAGAATATGGGTATGAAAGTAAAGATGATGGTGTTCTCTTTCATGTATTTGATACTGGTATTGGAATAAAAGAAGAAGAGAAAGAAAAAATATTTGATCGCTTCTATCAAGCAGATAAGATGTCTCCAGGAACAGGTTTAGGTTTAAGTATTGTTAAGGCATTAGTAGAGGAACTACAAGGAAGATTGTGGTTTGAATCTGAAGAAGGTAAGGGGGTTAAGTTTTTTGTATATATACCTAACTTTAAAGAATAGCACTAAGTCCTGATAATACTGCTAGTAATAATGTGCTAAGAGAAAGTAATTTTAGTTGTTTATCCAATTCTTGTCTTGAAGATGTTTTTACTTTATATAAGTGAAAGAAGATTGGAATCAACGCGATATAGAATGGGTATAATTTAACTCCACCACTTAGAAAAAAGTATAATAACATAGAGATTATACTAAGACAGATAAGTATATATTGATATATCTTAGCTTTCTTCTCTCCTAATATTACAGGAATAGTATTTTTTCCACAATCTTTATCATTTTCTATGTCTCTAATGTTATTCATATTAAGAACTCCAACAGATAATAGACCAATTGATGTGGCTGGTAGAAAAATATCAGCAGGTATTTCTGCAGAGTGCAGGAAATAGGTTCCAACAACGCTTGCAAGTCCAAAAAAGATATATACGAAAATATCACCCATGGCGTGGTATCCATATGCTCCTTTACCCAGAGTGTATTTTATTGCTGCTATAATAGCTAATGCTCCTATTGAAAGCATGTATATGCTATTTGTAGATGTAAGAGAATCGAAACTATATATTATTAATAGTGTTCCAGATATCATTGATAGTATAATGAAAACAAGAATCATTAGTTTCATTTCTTTTATACTTATTGCTCCTGTTTGCATTGCTCTTTGTGGACCCTTTCTATTTTCATTGTCTGTGCCTTTTAGAGAGTCTCCTAGATCGTTTGCTAGGTTAGATAGTATTTGTAGGAATAAAGTGGTTAAAAGGGCGTATATGCACGTTTGAGTAGAGAATACATTATTAGCATATGCAAGCATGCTTGCAAGAATAACTCCAGATAGTGACAAAGGAAGAGTTCTCAGTCTAAAGCTTTTAATCCATATTCTTGTTTTGCTCATATTGAAATCTTTTATAATTATCTATATACGAAAAAAGCTCTCGATGAATCGAAAGCTTTTTTGCGGTCTGGACGAGACTCGAACTCGCGACCCCATGCGTGACAGGCATGTATTCTAACCAACTGAACTACCAGACCAGTAGTGTCTTTTCTAAACAAGTTTTCTTGGCGGTCTGGACGAGACTCGAACTCGCGACCCCATGCGTGACAGGCATGTATTCTAACCAACTGAACTACCAGACCAAGTATTGTTTGCTCCTCTGAGCTGACCCGTTTTTCAAAGACAGTACAAAGATAAGTGAAGTTTCTTTATCTGCAATAGCTGAGGCAAAAAAAATGAAAAAAAAGTGCACTTTTTTATTCTTTTGCAAAGATGCTAAAGTTGACACTACCGTATACTCTCTGCTCAGTAAACATAGGGTGTTTAGAGAAATTTGTGTCTTTAGAGTGCTCAACTATCAGAATACCATTATCTTGCAATAAATCGTTATCAAAAACAAGATCAGGAATACTCTCAATATTGTCTAAAGCATAAGGTGGATCTGCAAAAATTAGGTCAAATTTAAATTTACAGCTTTTTAGGTATTTAAATACATCAGCTTTTAAAGATTTGATATTTTCGAAGCCTAAATCAGTAATTGTTCTTCTAATAAATGCCTGATGAGAGAATTCTTTCTCTACAGAAATTACTGATTTTGCACCTCTAGAAGCAAATTCGTAGCTTATTCCACCTGTTCCAGAGAATAAGTCTAGTACATCTAGTCCATCAATATCGTACCAATTACTAATTACATTGAAGATATTTTCTTTTGCAAAGTCTGTAGTTGGTCTTGCTTTGAATTTTTTGTCTGGAGATATTCGTCTCCCTTTATGTGTTCCACTGATTATTCGCACAGGTCAGAATTTATTAAATTAGCAAAGTGTGTATTAATATTATTTTTCCTTAATTCTTTTGCATTATTGACTATTGATAGTTCTTCAGATAAAGGAATCTGATTCTTTAATATTGTCAAGGCTTTTGAATCTTGGTCAAAGATACCATTGTATATAGTCTTGCAATTAGATAAGTTTAGCATTTTAAGACTATTTAATGTGTAATATGCAATATCAATATCTTGATGGTATTTATATGTGTTTGCAAGAATTAGTTTATTATCCTTACATATAATCAAGTCAAAATAAGTATTTGAAGCTTTATTGATGATTATAGATGTATAATCGTCATTATAACTCACCCCATAATTAATAAGTGGGATTACTGATGATGTAATATGACAATCTTTGAAGTGATGTTTTAGGAATTGTTCCAATTCATTGCTGATAGTGAATATTACTATATTTTCATTAAGTGAGTTATAATATAGAGCTTCGTCACTATCTATAGTGTTAGTTAGGCTGAAAAGTTCTCCTATTGATTCTTTTGAAAAGAATTCTTGTGGAACAATAGTTTTCTTCTCACTATCTATAATAATCTTAGTCTTCTTATATTTCTTGCTAAGAAGAGGATTCATAGATATTACAAGCTTAATGTTATCAATAAGAGATTCTGCTCTGTTATTCTCGAAAGGACAATATTTAAGAACATAAAACTCTTTTTGAGCATCGTGATTTATACCAAAAGAAAATCCATTCAGAGAAATCTGAATGGATAATCTAAAATTTTCAGTACAATTTAAGTCTATCTCTTTATTTAATACACTTATATCTTGCATATAATATTTTTACTCCCAGTTTCCTATATTGTTGTTTGCCTCTTTAACGCTACCAACTTTAAGTCCCATGAATTTACCAAGTCTTTTTCTTTCTCCGTTGAACTCAAGAATCTCATCTTTGTATTCTTCAAGAATATCTTCGAATATCACAAAGTTTCTAACTGAAGCTTCAAATACTTGAATCTTAACTCCTGAAACGGTTTTAACAACACCACGTTTCATTTTAAATTCTTTAGTGTTATTTGAGAAAGGAACAAAACGTAATTCGTCGATATTGTAATTTTTGCCAAAAAGAGTATCAAGAGCAGCTACTTTAATAGTATCACGGATTATTAAACCTTTTTTTACAGCCTCTAATTCTGTCATTCCAGCTTCTAGTTGGTCATCATTTAATGAACCGATAGCACGAACAAATTTTAAAGAGTCATTTTTGATGTAGTCAATTAATGAATCAAACGACGCAGTGTAAGTTTTGTTTGCATCTTTGAAAGCATTTTGAGCAGTTCTAATATCCTTTAAGTTCTGGATAACTACATCATGACGATGTTTCTGAATTTTGATAAAATTTGTCGGTCTCATGATGCTCATTACACATAGGTAACCAAAAACAACAATAAGAACCCATAATCCAACTTGAATTAATGTCTTTTTCATAGGTATAAGTTTTTCAATCTTTAATTATTTCCCAATAAGTAAGTAATTATAAGCATTTTCTTTATAATCACAATACGTTT
>Ga0193952_1001099_pt1 | contig 10582 bp, 11 predicted proteins | sample BB_3_MG_FD_140368 | JGI IMG/M metagenome (GOLD analysis project Ga0193952, IMG submission 140368) | Microbial mat bacterial communities from the Broadkill River, Lewes, Delaware, United States - BB_3_MG | ecosystem: Environmental > Aquatic > Freshwater > River > Microbial mats | place: USA... | reverse complement strand
TAAAATTGATAAAAATGCTAAACTTTTAAACTGCATTTTAATTCCTTTGGGTAAAATTATTTGTTGGGGAAGAATTTTACCCAAGTGAGGCTTAAATATGAATGTAAATCACAAGAGTGATTTTAGAAAATCGTGTATAAAAAGATTAGAGTTTTCAAGCCGTTTTTCAAAGTATTATAAAGACAAGATTGTTGTTAAAAAATTAGAAAACTTAATTAAAAAAAGTGAAGCAGAAAATATTTTATTATATGTTCCATTAGGAGCAGAGGTTGATGTTAAACCTCTTATAAATAAGTTAAGAAAATTAAATAAAAATGTTTATGTACCATTTATGCTAGGGGATAGTTTCAAAATTATCAAATACAGGTTGCCCCTGCATGGAAAAAAGTTTGGAATAAAAGAGCCTAATAACTCTTTTATGAAACCTAAAAAAATTGACCTTGCTATAGTTCCTATTGTAGGAGTAGACGCTATTGGTAAGAGAATAGGATTCGGAAAAGGAATGTATGATAGATTCTTTGGTCGATTATCTTATAAACCAACACTTGTTTTTACACAACTAACACTTTGCAAAAGCGAAAAAATTCTTTCTAATAACTACGATATTCGGGCTGATTATATAATATCAAGTTAAGGTTTTGAAATATGGAATACATTATAGGTGGTGTTATTGTCGCACTTTTAAGTTCTACTATTAGTATATTTGTAGTAAGAAAATTAGATAAAGCAAAATTTCAAATTTTTATTGAACAGGCAAAAGCGAAAGCAAAAGTTATTGAACATGAAGCAGAAGTTGCACTTAAAGACGCACAACTTAAAGCAAAAACTGACTGTGATAGGGAATTTAAACATGCTAGAAAAGAATACGATTCTATGCTTGTTAAAATTGAACAAAAAGAAGAAGAACTAAATACTCATTTAGAATCAGAATTAAAAGCTATTAAAGCTGAAAAAGCTGAGATTGTTGAAAAGAATAAAAAACTTACAACACTAAAAGAAGGTTTAGAAAAACAAAAAAAGACTTATGAAGATAAAACTGTTGAAGCTATTAAGATTCTAGAAAATGCTTCAGGGCTTACATTAGAAGAAGCTACAGAGTCTATGATTCAAAAAGTTAAAGAAGATTCAAGAGCTAAAATTGCTTCTATCTTTAGAAAAAAATATAAATTAGCTGAGCAAAACTGTAAAAATGAAATTAACAATATGTTATCACATGCTGTTACTAGATATGCAGGGGAGTTTGCTGCTGAGAGATTGATCAATAATCTTCCTTTAAGTGATGAAGAAACTAAGGGTAAAATTATTGGTAAAGAAGGGCGAAATATTAAAGCTCTTGAAATGTTATTAGGTGTTGATATTATTATTGATGATACTCCAAATACTATTACTATTTCTTCTTTTAATTTATACAGAAGAGCAATTGCTACTAAAACTATTCAGGAGTTACTAGAAGATGGAAGAATCCAGCCTGCTAGAATTGAAGAGATTTATAAAAAAGTAAAAGCTGAGTTTGATAAAAACATTCAAAAAGAGGGTGAAGATGTTGTTCTTGAATTAGGAATAAAATCTATGCATCCAGAGCTTATAAAACTTGTGGGTAGATTAAGATATAGAGCTTCTTATGGGCAAAATGCACTTGCACATACTTTAGAAGTTGCACATTTATCTGGATTATTAGCTGCTCAAATGGGTGGAGATGCAATCTTAGCAAGACGAGCTGGACTTTTACATGATATTGGTAAAGCCTTAACTCATGAAATGCCAGGATCACATGTACACTTAGGTGCTGAAATCTGTAAAAGATATGATGAACCAGAAACAGTGTTAAATGCTATTTATGCTCACCATGGACATGAAGAGCCTATAAATGTAGAATCAGCTGCTGTTTGTGCTTCTGATGCATTAAGTGCTGCAAGACCGGGAGCTAGAAGAGAAGTATTAGAAAGCTTCTTAAAAAGAGTAGAAGAGGTTGAGAATATTTCAACTTCAAAAATGGGTGTTTTAAATGCCTTTGCTATTAATGCAGGACGTGAAGTTAGAGTTGTAGTTAAAGCTGAACTTGTAAATGATGACGAAGCTGTGATTTTAGCAACTGAGATTGCACAAGAAATTGAAGAAAAAGTTCAATATCCTGGAGAAATTAAAGTAAACGTAATCAGAGAAGTAAGAGCAGAATCTTACGCGAGATAATCAAAAAGAGCTATCTTTTTGATTAAATAAATTAAAATGTAATTATAAAATAATTACATTTTTTTCTCTATATAAAACTTTTTATAAAATATAATAAAACATTTCCTGTATAAAATACATAATCTTTTTAACAAAAAAATCTTAAATCTATTTATTTTACCAATTTATGTATATTATTGTTTTTTTGATATATTTATTAGCAAAGTTGTAGGAGTATTAGAATGAATATAGGTTATATTTTTTTAATAAGTTTTTTATTTATCGTAATATTTTTTGTTGATAATAGTATTGTAAAAATAATATCTTTTTTACTTGTCATTTATCTTTTTGATAATAAAAATAATTTTATATATAAATTTTTTAATCTTGTTGAGAAAAAGATAGAATCTAAATATAAGAAAGTAAATTTTAAAAGAGTATATACTTCTATATCGATTATCTTATTTTTTCTATTTATAGGAATATTAGGTTTAAATTAAATGATTTCTTTTTTAATATATAAATTACTCTTTTCTTTGTTTTCTTATATACCAAATCCACAAAATATTTGTAAGTATAGTACAAATAACTGCTAAAACTAATCCTAAAACAAGAGAACCTGTATATAAATAAACAGCAATATCTCCTAGATTTTCATACATAGAATCAAAATTAAACTCTATATTGTCTTTTGCATTTAATAAAAAAGCTCCTATCTTATATTCTGCATAAAAAATAAAAGGAATAGTTAGTGGATTATTTATCCATAATAATATAAAAGCTATTGGGAAGTTTGCGTTAAAAACTATTGCTAAAAAAGCTAGTAGTATCATTTGCAATGGCATTGGTAAACATGATACAAATATTCCCAAGAATACAGCTCTTAATATATATTTTCTTCTTAAGCTCCATATTTCTCTTTTATATAAAGCAGCTCCAAATATCTTTAGGTATTTTTGTTCTTTTATTTTATTATAATCTGGTAGTATTTTTTTTAATATTTTTCTAGGCAATTTTCTTCTTTTTATTTTAAAATATCTTATTTTAATTACAATTTAGTTGTGAAGTTTCTTAATTAAATACTTTACTTATGAAAGTTTGAATATAATACAAAAAATTTAATTAGTAAGAGTATTATGAAAAACAATAAACCAACAACAAAAATTATAGCGGGTAAGTATAAGGGGAAAAACTTAGAACTACCTTCTTTAGAAGTTACAAGATCTTCAAAATCAAGATTAAAAGAGTCACTTTTTAATGTACTTCAGTTTGATATTATTGATAAGATTTTTGTAGAGTCATTTGCAGGTTCTGGGTCTATTGGTCTTGAAGCTATTAGTAGAGAAGCAAAAAGAGCATACTTTGTAGAGTTAGATAAATCATCATATAATATTTTAGTTCAAAACTGTAAAAATATTGATATGAATGCTTGTCAAACAATGTTAGGAGATACTTTTATTCAAACTCCTTCAATTTTAGAAAGTTTAAAAAGTTCAAATGATGAAGTGATTTTATATGTTGATCCTCCTTTTGATTATAGAGAAGGTATGGACGAAATATATACTAAATCTTTCAAAATGATTGAAAATATTGAAAATGAAAATATCTACATGGTAATCATGGAACATGTTACTAGTTTAGAGATTCCAGAAGTTTTAGGTAAGTTCACACTAAATAAAACTAAAAAATTTGGTAAGAGTTCACTTTCTTACTTTACTTACACACAAGAGTAAACTATGTTTAAAGTGGCTTCATATGTACTCGTAACTACAATTGTACTTGTATTTTTGATGCCATTTTTTTATACAGTTTCACCTTATACTTTAAATCCAAATGAAATACTACAAGCTCCATCTTTACAACATCTATTTGGTACAGATAGACTAGGCCGTGATGTTTTAGCTAGAGTTTTACAAGGTGGGCAAACTTCCTTGATTATTGGGTTTTTAGCTGCTTCTATTTCATCGTTACTTGGACTTTTTATTGGTATAAATGCTGGATATTTTAAAGGCAATATTGATAAGGGAATAACTATTCTTATTGATTTATTTTTAACTTTTCCTACTTTTTTCCTTTTGTTAGCTTTAGTTTCATATATTCAAGCTTCTTCTGTAATCTTAATCATTGTTATTTCTATAACTGGTTGGATGGGAATGGCTAGACTTATTAGATCAGAGAGTTTTGCAATAGGAAACAAACCATTTATTAAGATACTAAAACTTGCAAATGTAAGTAAAACAAAGATTATATTTAAATATTTTGCTCCTTTATTAGCTCCAATTTTTTTAATTTCATTTACTTTTGGAGTAGGCGGGGCTATTCTTGCTGAGTCAGGACTTTCATTTTTAGGTCTTGGTATTAATCCTCCTCAAATGTCATGGGGAAGTTTACTAAGTTCTGGGCAAACTTTACTTGATATTGCTTGGTGGGTTAGTTTTTTTCCTGGTCTTATGATATTTATAATTACTTTTTGTTTAATGCAAATATCTGACTTCTTACAAGAAAAAGCAAATCAAAAAGAAATACAACAAAGTTCTTAAAGTAAATATTATGAAAAAAGAAGATTTTAAAAATATAAAAATACTATATGTTGAAGATGATGATTTGATTCGTGAAAATGCATTAGAGTATTTAAATAGATATTTTGATGAAGTTTACGAAGCAAGAGATGGATTAGAAGCTTTAGATATTAAAGAAAAAGTAAAGCCTCATATTATAATTACAGATATTCAAATGCCTAAATTAAATGGTATTGATTTAGCAAAGAAAATAAGAGAAGAAGATACTCAAACTCAAATTATAATAGCTACAGCGTATACAAATACTGAATACTTAATAACAGCAGTTGAATTACAGCTTGTGAAATATATGGTAAAACCTATTTTAGATTCAAAACTTTTACAGGTTTTAGAATCTTGTATTTCTTCTATAAGAGATGATAAGTCAAATATAAAAAAGATAGCTTCAAATACTACTTTTGATACCTTTAATAAAACACTTTTTGTTGATTCACAAATAAAAAAGCTTACGAAAAATGAACTTTTATTTTTAGAACTTTTATGTATTAATTCTCAAAGAGCAGTTTCATATGATCAAATGCAAAATCATATTTGGTATGACTCATATATGACTGATGATGCTGTAAGATCGCTAGTTCGTGCACTTAGAAGAAAACTACCTAAAAATAGTATTGAAAATATTTCTGGTATTGGATATAAAATAAATCTAATTTCTTAACATTTTTTCAACATCTTTTTTTTATAAAATAAAAATAAAAGGTTTGCTTTGAAAGTTTTATTATTTATCTTTACATTTTTATTTTTATCTTTAAATTCTTTTGCGCAAGATGAAATAATATCTAAGTTATTAATATCTAAAGATTCTAAAAACTATTTGGAACCTAGTAAAATAGGTGATGAAATATATGAAAGTAGTTTTTTTGTAAAAGTATTCTTAGATAAAAATGTTATTAAAGATAAAGAATACTATTTAAGACTAACACATAATTATAAGACTATTAAAAATATAAATGCCAAAAGTAGAAGTTACGATAATGAACATATTATTTTAATAGATAAAAATACTAAAAGTGAAATAGTCATAGCTGTTGATAATACCTATAGTATTCCTTTTTTAAACCTTTCTGTTTTTAATGCTGATAAATATCAAGAAGAGATAACTTTAGAAAAAACATTGTTTGGCTTCTCTTATGGTATTATTTTTTGTGCTTTTTTATACAATTTTATTTTATATATTTATAATAGAAAAAAGAGTTTTTTGTATTATTCTTTTCTTCAAATCTCATTGTTGTGCTCTTTAATTCTTATGGTTTCAACACCTGATATATTTAAACTTTTTTATGAATATATTTTATTACCAGAGTTTTTTGTGAATCTTTCCTTAACTCTAGCTATTTTATTTAATAAAACCTTTTTGGATTTAAAGTATTACTTTCCTAAATGGGATAAGTTTTTAACAATAGTCCTTTATGTATATGTCGTGGATTTGATAATATATGTAGTAAGTGGTCGATCTATTGTAAATGATGAGAATATACCAACTAGTATACTTCTATTTATTCTTTTGATATCAGGTATTTTAGTTTATAAAAAAGGATATAAAGTAGCTGTATTTTATGTTATTGGATGGAGTATAATTTTTGTATCGGTGATATTAGTAGAGTTTGATATCTTACCTTACAATGATTTTTATATTTTGCATGTAGCTTTTCCTTTAGAATCTATCCTTTTATCTTTTTCTCTTGCTTATAAAATGAAAGAGTTACAAAATAAAAAAGTTTTACATGAAAAGCTTTTAATACATCAAAACAAATTAGCTTCAATGGGTGAAATGATAAATAATATCGCTCACCAATATAGACAACCTCTAACCCATTTAGGTTATATTTTTATGAATATAAATAGTGCCCATGAACATGGTGAATTAGATAAAAAGTACTTAGATAAAAAAATAAAACAAGCAAATTCTCAACTAGAATTTATGTCTTTGACTATTGATAATTTTAGGGATTTTTATAAACCTTTAAAAGAGAAAGAAATCTTTTCTCTAAATACAGCTATTTTAAATGCAACATCAATAATAAAACCTATTTTAGATGAGCATAAAATAGAATTAGATGTAAAAATAGATCCTTCAAAAGAGTTCTTAGGTTATGAAAATGAATACTCTCAAGTGATTTTAAATCTTATTACAAATGCAAAAGATGCTTTAATAGAAAAAGATATAAAAAATCCTTTTATAAAAATTTTCATGAAAGATGAAAAAGTATGTGTTGAAGATAATGCTGGTGGTGTGTCATCTTCTATAAAAGAGAAAATATTTGAACCTTATTTTACTACTAAAAATAAAAGTAGTGGAATAGGTCTTTATATGTCTAGTATGATAATTCAAGAGCATTTTAATGGAAAGCTGTATTTAGAAGATACTGAATTTGGCTCAAAATTTATAATAGAAATACCTTCTAATAAACAATAATTACACTTCTTTATTGTAAAATAAATATATAAATTATTTTGGAGTTAAATTATGAAATATATATTGCAAGCTTTTTTACTAACTTTTGTTTTTATTTTTACAGCCTGTTCATCTAAAAATGAAGTTAATATAAATAAAAATATCAAGTCTTTTTCCCTTGATAACAATATCGTTATTGCAAAAGCTCCTAGAACTGTAAAAAGTCCTGTTTCCATCGGTCTTGGTCTTGGTGGATATGTGTTTAAACATGTTGGTGTTCATGTGGGAACTACTATTAGACCAGATATTAAAAATACTGAAGCTTTAAATTTAGAAAAGGGTATTGCTTTATATAATATTCCTTTTTCATCATTAATTAAAAATGAATTTAAAAAGCAGATGAAAAATGATAGTTATTATAAACATAAGTTTGTTCCTTTTGGAGCAAATTATACTATTCAATTATATGTTTCAAAGTATATTTTAGATTCTTCTTTACTGTCTTCTAAAGATGCTATAAAAGTATATATGGAAATCAAAGTTTTAAATCATAAAGATAAGTTAGTTTATAGCAATAGTGAAGTAAATAGTATAGATTCAAAAGAGAGAATTTATAGTGAAAAAGAAATCTTAGGTTCAAAAAGTATTTTAGAAAAGAGTTTAAATAAAGCTATCTCAAATACTATTTCTAAACTAATATTAAATATGAAGAAGTCTTAAGATAAACAAAGTGATTATTAAAAAATTAATATAAAACTTATATGTTATTTTGACATAATTTATACATTACTTAATAGTATAATAGAAGGTTATATATATTTAAAATAAAGGATTACTTTGAATAAGTTTTTCAAAACTTTTTTGCTGCTTGCAACTCTTCCAATTGCTGTACTTGCAGCTGATGCAAAAGATAATTCTGTTACCTTTGGAGCATTAACACTTATCCCGCCTTTAGTAGCGATTGTGTTAGCCTTTGTAACTAGAAATGTTATCTTCTCTCTATTTATGGGTATCTTTAGTGGTACTTTTATGGTAAATGTTAGTGGTTCGAATATCTTCGCATCATTTTTCAATGCTTTTGTTGATATGTCAGGAAAAATGGTTGGCTCTCTTGCTGATTCTTGGAATGCTGGTATTGTTCTTCAAGTTTTAACAATCGGTGGTATGATCGCTGTTATTACTAAAATGGGTGGACCTAGAGCTATTGCTGAAAAATTAGCAGCAAAAGCAAAGACTCCTGCCTCTGCACAAGTGTATACTTGGATTATGGGTTTCTTTATCTTCTTTGATGACTATGCTAACTCACTAGTTGTGGGTCCTATTATGAAACCAGTTACTGATAAGTTAAAAGTTGCTAGAGAAAAACTAGCATTTATTATTGACTCTACTGCTGCTCCTATTGCTGGGCTTGCACTTATTTCTACTTGGGTAGGATATGAGTTATCTTTAATTAAAGATGCTTATGTTGCTATTGGTCAGCCAGAAGTTAATGCTTTTGCTGTATTTGTAGAAACATTACCATATAGATTCTATAATATCTTAATGCTTGCATTTGTATTCTTCTCAGCATTTACTTTAAGAGAATTTGGACCAATGCACGCTGCTGCTAAAAGAGCTCATAATACTGGACAAGTAACAGATCCTAAAACTGATAGTACTTTAATGAACCAAGAAAATTCATTTATGTTACCAAAAGAGGGTGTGACTTATTCTATTTATAATGCAATTGTTCCAATCTTTACTCTTATTATTGTTGCAATTGTAGGATTTTATATGAATGGTGCATCTGCACTGGAAGGTGAGTCTTTAAAAATTTTAGAAGCTGCTCCTTATTCTTTTGAAGCTATTAGAGAAGCATTTGGTGCTGCTGATGCATCTATTGTAATCTTTGAAGCTGCATTATTAGCATCACTTGTTGCTATTGGAATGGGTTTACAACAAAAGATTTTCTCTCTTCATGAAGCTATTGAAACATGGGTTTATGGTGTAAAAGCATTAGTTATTACTGCTGTAATTTTAATCCTTGCTTGGTCTTTATCTTCTGTTATGAAAGAAGTAGGAACTGCTGCGTATTTAGTAAATGTATTATCTGATTCAACGCCACAGTTTATTTTACCAACTATTATTTTTATTCTTGGTTCTATTATTTCATTTTCAACTGGAACTTCTTATGGAACAATGGGGATTTTAATGCCTTTAACTATTCCATTAGCAAATGCAATTGGAATTAATACTGGATTAGAAGGTGCTGATTTACATAGTTATATTGTATTAAATGTAGGTGCTGTATTAACTGGTGCTATCTTTGGAGATCATTGTTCTCCTATTTCTGATACATCGATTTTATCATCTATGGCATCATCTTGTAATCACATGGATCATATCTCAACTCAGTTACCTTATGCATTATTTGTAGGTTCTGTTGCGATTTTATTTGGATATTTACCAGCAGCGTTTGGTATATCTGTATATTTACTACTACCAATTGGTTTAGCAGTAATGTATCTAGTTATAAGATTTTACGGAAAACCTTATATGGATTAATAAAAAGAAAGGAATTTAATTCCTTCTTTTTATATTTTATTTAATAATCTATCTAAAAGTGAAGTAGGTAGGATTCTTTTACAGAAACCTAAAATATGAGTAGCTTTTGTCACATAATACCTAGGATTTGGTTTTTGTGATTTCATTATTTCTAATACTACATTTGCAACTGAAGTTGCTGGAAGATTAAATGGTGCGTTGTTTTCTTCACTTTCAAGTCTTACTTTTAACTCATTTTTATACATATCTGTAAAGTAACTATCATCTATATTAATATTTTTGTTAAATTTTTTAAGGGCATTGTCTCTAAATTTTGAAGTAACAGGGCCTGTATTTATAGAAGATATATAGATATCACTTCCTAGTAACTCTTGTCTCATAGTATCAGCAAGTCCTTCAATAGCATATTTACTTGCGTTGTAAGCACCTCTAAATTTTAGTGAAATGATTCCAAGTACTGATGAGTGTTGTATAACTTTTCCATATCCTTGAGCTCTAAAAATTTTCATAGCTTGTGTAGTCACTTCGTGTAAACCAAATACATTTGTTTCAAACTGTTCTTTTAAAACTTCTGTACTTAAATCTTCTACAGCTCCTGGTTGTCCAAAACCTGCATTGTTAAATACAGCATCTAATTTTCCATCATTTGCCATGATAGTCTCTAAGGCTTGTGATATTTCTTCTTTATTTCTTACATCGATTTTAAAAGTTTCTAATCCTAGTGTTTGCAAGTAGGCAACATCTATTTCTTGTCTTGCACTTGCGTATACTTTGTATCCATTATGTTTAAGAGTAAGTGCTGTTTCTAATCCTATACCAGTTGAGCAACCAGTAATTAAAATATTTTGCATAAATTTCCTAATTTTTAAATTGTATTCATTTTTAAAGTGCTATT
>Ga0193952_1001098_pt1 | contig 10583 bp, 9 predicted proteins | sample BB_3_MG_FD_140368 | JGI IMG/M metagenome (GOLD analysis project Ga0193952, IMG submission 140368) | Microbial mat bacterial communities from the Broadkill River, Lewes, Delaware, United States - BB_3_MG | ecosystem: Environmental > Aquatic > Freshwater > River > Microbial mats | place: USA... | reverse complement strand
GTGTGGATTTAAAAGATATTAATTTTAAAACTTTTGAAAGTAAACGTATTCCCAACCTGTATTTAGCAGGTGAAGTTATAAATGTTGATGCCGTAACTGGTGGTTTTAATTTTCAGAATGCATGGACCAGTGCTTATATCGCTTCAGCTTCTATTAAGTTACCTTGATTTTGTTTGTAACTATAGGATGTAATGATGGCTTTAAAATCTTCAAAAATATAAGGTTTTGTAATAATCTGATTTATACCAGCAGCTTCAGCCTTGGTTGAGATTTCACTGGAATTTAAAGCGGTCAACGCCAATATTGGAATATTAGGATTAAACATTCTTACATGTTTTGTAACTTCATAACCGTCCATCTCTGGCATGTTTATGTCCATTAAGATAAGATCAAAATCCTTTTCTTTTGCTAAGCATATGGCCTCTTTTCCATTGGATATGGTAACACAACTATAGCCTTCTATTTTTTCGATATTCTTTTTAGTAATTAACAAGTTGATTTTATTATCGTCAACGATTAAAACATGCATGCCTCTTTTTTCTGATGTTGAAGCGCTTGTTAGATGTGTAGTTGCCATAGAAAGCTGAAATGTTATTTCAAAGAAGAAACTAGTGCCTTCATTTGGAGTCGACACAAAATCAATATCAGAATTATGACTTTTTAGTAACGTCTTTACGATATATAAGCCTAGACCAGATCCACTACTGTTTTTATTTAAAAATGTTTTGTTTTCAAAAGCACTAAATACAACGGAACGATGTTCTTCCTTTATACCAATGCCTGTATCATTCACTTCAAAACGTAATGTAATGTTGCCGTGCTCTCGGCTTTTCTCAAACACATTAATGGTAATATGACCTTTTTTGGTGTATCGTATAGCGTTGTAGGCCAAATTAATTAAGATTTGACTAAAGGCTACTTTGTCAATTAAAATATATTCGTTGTCGTTAGATTTGTCTACATGTACTCTTAATTCTAAGTCTTTATTTTTTGCGGCTACAGCAACAGTACTCACCACATGCCTTACGATTTTCTCAATTTTGTCTGGTTTTAATCGGAGGTTTTTATTTTCAAATTTTAGTCTATTAGCTTGTAAAATATTGTCTATTAAAATAGATAAATAGTTGCTAGAGGATATCAACGAATCTAAATACGATTGCTTTTTACTAGTATCACTTTCTTGATTGATAAGTATAGCTAAACCATTAATACCATATATTGGCGTACGCAATTCATGGCTTAAAATGGAGAAAAATTCTAGTCGATCTTTATCAATAGCTAATAGTTTAGAATTGGATCGTTTTAAAGCTTCATTAACTTTGGTAATATTTTTTTTGGCTTTAAAATAAAAGTAGAAACTAGTTAATATAATGGCTAAAGTGATGCTCATTATAATCGTACTTATTAAAAATATTTTTGAGTTAAGTGCTGTTTTATTACGAATTTCATTAGCTATAGCCAACTGTTCTTCTGCATTAATCATTTCATGCACTAAATCCCCATTTCTAATAATTTTATGTTCTAATTTGTTTAATGCTTGGTACTTGTACGTATCAGATTTTAAAAGGTATTTGTTGGCTGAATCTAGATTCTTCTTACTATTGGTATAATAAAGGTATTTATAGTAGTTTAAAGAAGCTAATTTTCTGTATGAGTTAACATCTGTAAGAATAATAGAAGCTTTTAATTTGTCTTCATCTATTGCAAACAACGCACCATAATCCTTAGCATCAAAACCTGAAAGTTTAATTTGAGCAATAGCATTATAGTATTGGTAAGATTGAAATAAATTTTCTTTAAGGTTATTTATAGGATAATTAAGTGAGGGATTAAGTGTGTTAAAATCCGTGTTATTTAATTTTGATAAGGCAAAATTACTAAAGTTGAGCATGCCTATATTATCAAAACTGTAGTAGGCTTTCTTTATCTTATACTCGAGATTAATAAAGTATATTTCGCTATTGAGTTTCTTAGAAATATCCTGAGCTTTTGGATAAAGACTATCAAATTTTGAATAGTTTTTTGCTAATACAAAAGCATTGAGTAAACCTGAATAGGCTAGGTCGCGTCCTGTGTCAATATCTAACGAATCGTATAATTGTAATGCCTTGGTATGGTATATTTCAGCTTTCTGAAAATTAGACATTTTAGTTAAAACCTGTCCATATGCATTATAAGATTCAGCTTCTATGTTTTTTAATCCATTTTTTTCGGAAAATGCAATGGCATTATGGATAAGAACAGCCGCCTTATATAGGCTATCGCTTCTTACAAGAGAATTTAGTTTATAACTATTAAACGAGTACGAACTGCTATCTGTGTTTACAAGTGATTCTTGTGCATTTGCAAAGAAGGTGTTAGTAATCAGCGCTATAAACAAAACAATAACAGTGTTTAATTTGGGGAAACACATGCTTTAAGGGGATTATTGAGACAAAACTAACCTTTTTATCTATTCGAACAACATTTAATCGGTTTTATTTGCATTTTGTAGAGTTGTTTTTTTTGAGCTTAGATTGTAAAATTATTTAATACACTATAATTGAGAGGGTTGTAATTTTGTTTACATGAAAGTCTGTTTTAACTATATTTACATTTTAATTTTAAAAGTATTGCATGCAAACGTATATTGCTCTTCTACGAGGTATAAATGTCGGTGGACATAAAAAAGTGCCTATGGCAGAACTTAGAGAATTGCTGTCAAAATCAGGATTTGAAAATGTAAAAACCTATATTCAAAGTGGAAATGTAACATTTCAATCTTCAAAAACTGATACAAATTCACTAGAAAAACGTATTAAATCATTGATTTTAGGAGAGTTTGGTTTTGAGGTGCCTATTTTGGTACGAACCAACCAACAATTAAAAATGATATTTAATAATTGTCCTTTTTCCGATGTTAAAAAAACGGAAAGCTATTTTGTGTTGTTGAGCGAGAGTCCGTCTAAAAAAAATATCGACGAAGTGTCAGCAAAAACATATCCTGATGATACTTATATTATTATAAACGATTGTATTTACCTGCATTGTGCAAAAGGTTATGGCCGTTCAAAATTTAATCTGAATTATTTTGAGAGAAAACTTAATGTCAATGCTACGGCCAGAAACTATAAAACTATGGTAAAACTCTTATCTTTGTCAGATATTTAAAAGGCAATGACAGCAGAAGACTTTATTCTTAAATCTTACCAGACCACAGTAGAAAACGGGTCTGTAAAATGGGAATCCCCAAGTAATATTGCATTAGTGAAATATTGGGGAAAAAAAGAACATCAAATTCCAGAAAATCCATCAATTAGTTTTACCCTTTCAAACTGTAAAACGATTACTGAAATAACTTACACTAAGAAAGAAAGTGAAGGCTTTAGTTTTGATGTTTTTTTTGAAGGTGAAAAAAATGAAGCCTTTAAACCTAAAATTCAGACATTTTTTAAGCGCATAGAAAAGTATGTGCCTTTTTTAAAGGAATATCATTTTAAGATTGAAACTTCAAATACATTTCCACATAGCTCAGGTATAGCATCTTCTGCATCTGGTATGAGTGCCATTGCTTTGTGCTTAGTAAGTATTGAACAAATCTTAACTAATTACAATACTTTAGATGCGTCAGATAGTTTTTATGATGCGACTTATTTTAAGCAAAAGGCATCCTTTTTGGCTCGATTAGGTTCCGGAAGTGCATGCCGAAGTATTGAAGGCACACTTGTTGTCTGGGGAAATAGCGAGAGGTTTAAAGGTAGTTCAGATTTATTTGGAGTAAAATATGAAGGGGAAATACATGCCAACTTTCAAAATTACCAAGACACGATTTTACTTGTAGATAAAGGCGAAAAACAAGTGAGTAGTACTGTTGGTCACCAATTAATGTATGGACATCCATTTGCAAAAGAGCGTTTTGCTCAAGCTCATAATAATTTAGGAAAACTGAAAACTATTTTAGGGTCTGGTGATTTAGATGCTTTTGTGAAAATTGTAGAAAGTGAAGCCTTAACGCTTCATGCAATGATGATGACAAGTATGCCTTACTTTATTCTTATGAAACCAAAAACATTAGAAATTATTAATAAAATTTGGACGTACAGATTAAAAACGGATTCAAAAGTTTGTTTTACACTAGATGCAGGAGCCAATGTTCATGTATTATATCCTGAAACTGAAAAAGCTTCAATCTTAGAATTTATTAAGACTGAATTGGTTAGCTATTGCCAAAATGGACATTATATTTGCGATCAAATTGGTCTAGGCGCCAACCAAATAGAATTTTAATACGTATATTTGTTAAAGAAATTGCTAATTATACATGAAGGGACCACTATTTTATTCTAAAATACTTTTGTTTGGCGAGTATGGAATTATTAAAGATTCCAAAGGGTTATCTATACCCTATAATTTTTATAACGGTGCGCTAAAGCGTGATGAGAACCCAACCAAAGAAGCACAAGAGTCTAACGAAAGTTTAAAACGGTTTGCTGCCTATTTAGAAGGTTTAGACAACAGTTTAGTAACCTTTAATATTAGTAAGTTACAAAAAGACGTTGCTTCGGGTATGTATTTTGATTCTTCTATACCTCAAGGTTACGGAGTTGGCAGTAGTGGTGCATTAGTGGCTGCGATTTACGATAAATATGCCAGTGATAAAATTACGGTTTTAGAAAATTTAACACGAGAAAAACTGCTAAAATTAAAAGCCATTTTTTCTGAAATGGAATCTTTTTTCCACGGAAAATCCTCTGGTTTAGATCCATTAAATAGTTATTTAAGTCTTCCTATTTTAATCAATTCTAAAGATAATATTGAAGCTACAGGTATTCCTTCTCAAAAAACCGAAGGAAAAGGAGCTGTGTTTTTAATCGATAGTGGTATCGTTGGAGAAACGGCACCAATGGTAAGTATCTTTATGGAGAGCATGAAAAACGAAGGGTTTAGAAGTATGCTTAAAGACCAATTTATAAAACATACGGATGCCTGTGTTGATGATTTCTTAAAAGGAGATATGAAATCTTTATTTAAGAATACAAAGCAGCTATCTAAAGTAGTGCTTAATAACTTTAAACCTATGATTCCTGCTCAATTTCATGAGCTATGGAAAAAAGGATTAGAAACCAACGAATATTACCTAAAACTTTGCGGTTCTGGTGGAGGTGGTTATATCTTAGGATTCACTGAAAATATAGACATTGCAAGGAAAGCACTTAAAGGTCAGAAATTAGAGGTTGTATATAATTTCTAAATTTTAGCTTTTAAGTTGTACGCTTAGAGCTAAGCTGTTATTTCAGAAATTTACAGAATTATACTAATGTTATCAAGACGGCAGAAACACATTCTTCTAAAATTTTTCAGCCTATTTTCTGTAGTTAGAGGTTATAATATTTTAGTGGTAGTATTGGCGCAATACTTGGCTTCAGTCTATATTTTTGCGCACGATAAACCTGTTAAATCGGTACTTTTAGATCTAAATCTTTTAATGTTAGTTCTGGCTTCTTCGGCAACTATCGCAGGTGGTTATATTATTAATAATTTTTACGATTCTGAAAAAGATTTAATCAATAAGCCCAGAAAAACGATGCTAGATCGTTTAGTGAGCCAAAACACTAAACTATCCTTTTATTTTGTTTTAAACTTTCTATCTGTTGTATTTGCTAGCTATGTGTCTTTTAAAGCAGTTGTCTTTTTTTCAATGTACATTTTTGCGATTTGGTTGTATTCACATCGCCTAAAAAAGCTACCAATTGTAGGTAACATGGTCTCTGCCATACTCACAGTAACACCCTTTTTTGCTATTTTTATCTATTATCAAAATTTTGAAACCGTTGTCTTTGCGCATGGTCACTTTTTGTTTTTATTGATTTCAATGAGAGAACTCACAAAAGATTTAGAGAATTTAAAAGGGGATTTAGCGCTTAATTATAGAACAATTCCGGTTATTTATGGTGAGAAAGTATCAAAATTAATGTTAACACTTGTTGCAGTGTGTACCATTATTTCAGCCGTAATATTAGTTCTGTTTTTTAAAATAGGACATATGTATTATTTCTTTTACCTCAGTATTGCTTTAATCATTTTATATCTTATAATTTTATTAAAATCGAATAAGAAAACACATTATTTAATATTGCATAACATTCTAAAATTCATCATTGTAAGTGGTGTGTTCTCTATTCTTTTAATTGATGTCTCCATTGTCTTAAACCGAATTTAGTTATAGAACTTGTTGTTTTTACCAATTAGTTTATTAAATCAACCAAACAACAAAAATTAATAATAGCAAGATGTAAACTATTGTTTACCTTTGCGAAAAATATTAAACATGAGCAGAAATCAGCATAGCAAAGGAAAAGGGAAAACTTCAGGGAGAGGAAATGCAAATAGTAAAACTAATAGTTTTGCCAAAGGTAATGCTCCAGTAAAAAAGAAAGCGAAATCTACTAATAAACCATCTAATTCAGATGAGATTCGTTTAAATAAATACATTGCCAATAGTGGTATTTGTTCCCGTCGTGAAGCTGATGAGAATATTGCGATTGGTTTAGTTACCGTCAACGGAAAAGTTATCGTAGAAATGGGGTATAAGGTAAAACGAACAGATGATGTACGTTTTGATGGTCAACGCATCGCGCCAGAGCCACCAGTTTATGTCTTATTAAACAAACCTAAAGGTTTTGCAACAACAACCGCTGAAGGTAAAGGTAGAACCGTTATGGATTTAGTGGCCAACGCAACCAATGCCAATATTAAGCCTATTGGTAGATTAGGAAGAAATTCATTAGGATTACTCTTATTTACTAATGACGATACTATTGTTCAAAAATTTACCAATTCTAAAAATGGAGTTGCGAGATTATTTCAAGTAGAACTCGATAAAAATTTAAAGTTTGAAGATTTAAAAAAGATTCAATCCGGATTTAAAATTGAAGGTAAACTTGTTGCCGTCGAGGAAGTAAGCTACATTCAAAATGAGTCTAAAAATCTGGTAGGTATCAAAATTAAAAATACAGGCAACACAATTTTACGCACTATTTTCGATCATCTTAACTACGATATTGTAAAAATTGATTGTGTAGCGATAGGTCATTTAACTAAAAAAGATATTCCTAGAGGTCATTGGAAGCATCTTACTGAACAAGAGGTAAATACCTTGAAAATGCTATAGGCACTGCGCTAAGCATCAATTTACTTAATTTCTAAAATTTACCGTTCGTCGAATAAATATTACATTTTATCGGTTGTTTCGTTGTTTTTTCTATATTGCCGACCCAAATAGTTAAAAATAACCTACTTATGAAAAATGTAATACTCATTTTTGTGTTTTTACTCATGGTAAATTGCACAACAGATTCTTCTAGTGTACTCGAACCTCAAAATCAATTAAGTGTTGAAGCTTATAATTGTGTGGGCGATTTGCCACAAGTTAAAGTCACAAATAACGGTACTTTTGATTTCGACTTAATAATTTACAGTCAAGAGGATCTCAATGAGATTTATGAAGAAAATTTATCTATTTCCAATCAAAGTGAATGGATAGAATTACCTAATAATGACATTCTTATTGTGGTTAATAATGTTGATTATGGAGGACATAAAATCGAGCTAACAACCTTTCCTTGTGAAAGTGTTGAGGTTGAGATCGATATCAACAATGTTTTATCCGTTTTAGGTATATAAGGTAACCTATAACCGTTTTGCTACTTCACTTTAAAGGTATAGGTAGCAATGAAGTCTTCATTGATTAAAACATGTACATCGTAAAAACCTGAGGTTTTAAATTGATGTTCAATTATAAGCGAAGTGTTTTGAGTTGATGCTGATAAAGGTGTTGTTTTCCATGTCGTAAATCCATTGTCTATTAGAAGTTTAATATCTTTTATCTGGGCCGTGGATTTTAGATTGTATTCAAACCTTACTTTTTGATAAGTCAAAACCGTTTGGTTCATCTTGCCTGGTAGAATATGACTATTTAGAAGTGTATAAGCTTTTCCGTAAAGTATTGGAGAGTCTAAAAAATGATCTAAGGACGGAGGATTCTTTTCTATTAACCACCACTTTGATTTTACAGGAAAATGATTCAAGGCAAATAAAGTAGGGTTGCTTAGAAAAAAACCATCATTATATTGAAACGTAAACCGATTGGTTTTAGGGTTTGGGTATCCGCTTGCCCACGTTGGGTCGCATAAATACCATTTATTATTTAGTTTTACGGCATTCCAAGAATGGTTAGGTTGGTCTAATTTATCAACATTTGTAGTACTTACTCTTCCATAACCTATTACAATTTCACAATCTATGTGCGCAAGTTGTGAAAGCTCTTTAACGAGATATGCATAGCCTGTACAAATTGTACTTTGATCTTTACGAAGTTTACTAAATAGTTTTTTTCTGAATTTATCATTCCATTTTTCAAGCTTAGTACTGTCATTTTTTAAGCGTTGACGTTGACGTTTTTGTTTTAAAAACAAATTGTAATTATTAGATATATTCTGACAAACCCATACATAAATAGCTCTAAAACGTTCTACTTCTGTATCTAAATTACATGTAAGATTGTAAGCTAGTAGAGGTAAGTTAGAAAGCCCTTCGTCTTTATAAGTTAAAGCAATACTATCTGATTTTTTAAAATCGAGATGATTAAAATCAGATTTTTGAGCGTACATCTGAGTTATAAAAATAAAGGGCCATATCAATAGATAAATTTTCAAGAGGTACGTTTTAATTTTTACGTTTAGATGTATAGGGTTTTACAGATTGTAATGCGCCACTAATTTCAATTAAATCTTCAGATAATACTAGTGTAATAAACGTTGTATCATCTTTTATTTCTACTTTTTGAGTTTTATATCCTAAATAACTAAATAGTAAAATATCACCGGCTTTTAAGGTGTTTGGAAACGTAAATTCACCCTTTTCATTTGTTACAGTTCCATTAGTACTACCTTGTTGAATAATATTAACACCTTCTAAACCAGTAACTTCATCACTAACAATTCCTTTAATAACCCTTTCACTAGAGGTTATTTCTGACGTTGAGTGTGTAGCTGTTTGGCCATACATGGGATGTAATGACATAACGGTTAGCAGCAATAGTATGCCAAATACATTTAAAATCTTAGTGGTTGGTTTTTGAGGCATGTTTAATGTTGAGATCATAATATTAGATTGTTTTGTTTACAGCAAATCTATATGCTAGCGCTACCATATCATAATTGAATTGAGTAAGGTCATCCTTTAAGTGCGTAAAGCAGTAGTTTCGATTAGGGATAGATTTTGGGATGTACTTGTTCCTCCAATTCTATGGTATGGCTTAATCAAGTAGCGTAAAAAGAATTAAAACGATCTCTTTTTTATAGGATGAAACTAGAATTAAGTAGCTGCTAAGACCTATAATCGATAGCGAATTCTAAATGTTTTTTTGAATGAGATATGGGTTTAAGTCTATGGAAATCAGTATTATTGAAAATAATTCAAAAAAAATAAAAAAAAGATCATTGTATTAAAAAATAAATTACATTTGCTGCGAAAATTGGATACCATGTATTAATTTATAATTTCAATTTTTAGCTGAACAATTGAAACGTGTTTTTATGTTCGGGCTTTTGAAAATTAGGAAGTCATATTCAAAAGCCGCTTATAAGATAAGTAACCGAATTTTAGAGCTAACTTCCGCATCTTCGATAGCTGCCAGTCAGCATATTTATGGTTTTGTACCTACGACACAAAACCAAATTCAAGTATGATATAGCGTCAATACGAGCTGTATGACGACCTTATTTTTTTAATATATACTTGATATTTTTTTACAACATGAACAATAAATATATTGATCTCATTGATCAATCATTCGACTTTCCTCAGCCAGAATTTAAGCTAGAGGACAAAACCTTACATTTTCATGATATAGACCTCATGACATTAGTAGAAACCTACGGTGCACCTTTAAAATTTACCTATTTACCACAGATTTCTAACAACATACAACGTGCTAAAACATGGTTTGCAGATGCGTTTAAAAAGTATAACTATAAAGGACAATATAAGTATTGCTATTGTACTAAAAGTTCGCACTTTAAGCATGTTTTGGATGAAGCATTATCTAATGATATTCATATTGAAACCTCTTCGGCTTTTGATTTAGATATCGTAAGAGCACTTAAAAAAGAAGGAAAAATTACTAACAAAACGTATGTGCTAAGCAACGGTTTTAAACGCGAAAAATACATTTCTAATATTGCTGCGCTTATAAATGATGGACACCAAAACTGTATTCCAATCATAGATAATTATGAGGAGATCGATTTATTATCGGAAGAAATAAATGGAAAATTTCAGGTAGGTATTAGAATTGCCTCAGAAGAAGAACCGAAGTTTGAATTCTATACTTCTCGTTTGGGTATTGGCTATAAAAACATTGTGCCTTTTTATAAAAATCAAATTCAAACTAATAAGAAGGTCGAGTTAAAAATGCTGCACTTCTTTATTAACACAGGCATTAGAGACAATGCGTATTACTGGAATGAATTGCATAAATGTTTAAAAGTATATACCTCACTAAAGAAAATTTGTCCAACCTTAGATAGTTTAAATATCGGAGG